>ERZ825159.8-NODE-8-length-259479-cov-11.607014_pt1 | contig 259479 bp, 221 predicted proteins | sample MGYA00519932_ERZ825159 | MGnify/ENA primary metagenome ERZ825159 (study PRJEB31778, sample SAMEA3449191) | human gut metagenome | biome: human gut; feature: human-associated habitat; material: faeces | place: United Kingdom | collected 2010/2012 ... | reverse complement strand
ACCGATCCGGAGGCAGCCCCCGAAAGCGTGATGGTGCGGGCCGTGGCCAGCTTCTTTGCCGCAGCAGCAGTGCCCGCGATAGTCTGCGTGAACGTCTTCACCCCGGAAACAGTCTCGTCGCCAGTAGTATGGACAGCGGTGGAATTAGCATCATGCATGTCCCTGACGGACGCTTCGACGCCATCCAGCCGTGCGTCCGCGCTCTGGACGTGTTCGTCCAGAGAGATCAGAGCCTCGGCGAGACGAGGGCAATCCTCGGCCAATGCATTACCTGCGTCAGGGAGAGGCAGACCGAGGTGAGCAGTTTTTTTATCAGTCATGCGGCCTCCTTACGCGACGGCCAACAGGCGGATATCGTAGATGAGCGGACGGGCTTTGATACTACCCGTGAGGGTGAGCCGTACCTTGACCAGATCTGCGCCGTTCAGAGCGGTGGTGAACTTGAACTCCACGTAGCCGTTGCCTTCCTGCGTGGTGCCGGCTGAGGTCATGGACATCCAGTCTCCGCTGTCTACCTGGATTTCGGGCGTGACGGCAGCCCCGGAGGGGATGTAGCCAGCGTAGATGAGAACGGCCCTGGCAGCTCCACTGGCAGGGATGCTGCGCGTATAATAGGTCCCTGCCGTTTGCACCATCCCCATGAGCACCTGTGTGCCCGGCCAGAGGACAGGAGACCCAGCCGTGTCACCGGAGAGCTTTGCTGTCACGGAGAGCGTGCCGCTCGCCACAGGGTCGGAGAGCTGGACGGCCTGTCCCTCGGCTACGGTCATCACCGCGCCAGAGGGGAGCCCCAATTCGTACTCCACGTGCGTGGCGGCGCTGGGCGTCTCGGAACAGGCGAGGAGCATGAGGTCGCTGACTCCCCCAGATCCGATCGTGGCCGAGCCCAGGGCGACAGAGTTGATTCCCTCCACGAAGTCAGCAGCCAGCAAACGGAAAGCAATATCCTTGGTCTGGTGTGCCGTCCAGGTTGAAGCGTTAGAGGATGAAAGCAATACTCCGACGGTGTATGGCTGGGCAGACACCCACTGCTGATGGGCGCTGTCGAATGCGCCCATCTCGGCGATAGCCACGGCCGTGTCAGCATCATCGCAGAGAATGACCAGGGCATACTCAGTGGATGCAGAAAGGGGTACGGGAGCATCAAAGAGAATTCTGGTGGCGACAGAGGCTCCGGCAGTGATGGAAGAAGCCGGAACAATGGCCTCTGTCAGCACTGACCTGGTCGGATAGCCACCGGAGGTCTCGCGGATCTGGACACGGACGCCAGACGAGCCCTTAACAGTGAAAAAGAGGTCCACACCAGAGATCTGCCGGGCTTTTTCGAGGACAAAGGTCTGCGCCAGCGGGTCAATATAGGTGTTTACCACGGACTGCACAGTGCGCAGCGTCGTGGTCTCAAGTGTGCCCTGTCCGACGAAGGTAGCCTGTGCGGTGCTCCCGCCAGCACCCGTGAAAACAACGGCTTTCACGCCGGCAGGAACGTTGGCGGGAACAGTGAAGTGGCCGGAAAGTTTCCCGGACGCGTCGGCCGTGATGTCGGATTCCGCGGGCGTAATGGCGATGCCGTCGAAGGTCACCCGGCTGAGCTTTTCCCCGGACCCGAAGCCTTCACAGGTGAACGCGATGCTGATCTGCCGCAGGTAGTCGATGGCAGAAGAAGAGACGCCGGCCGTCTCCGTGGACGAGCTGGAAGATGTTACGGTGGAGCCATGCTGGGGATGCGTGGGGGCGTAGATGGTCCGGTAGAACTCCTTCGTGACCGGGCTGGTCCAGGTCGTATTCGTAACTGTCCAGCGATCCACGGCAGGCGTCAGCGTGGCTTTCCCTGGCATGACGGCGAACGCGAGATAGGGGTTAATTTTCATCTCGCCAGTCATCAGCGGCTGCTCCAGGACGACAGAAGAAGAGGAGCTGCGGGCAACAGGAATCTTCACGTCAGATGAGACGTTGGATACGCCGGCCGTGATAGGCAGTGTCAGGTACCCATTCACCACGGCGGCCGTCTGTTCCAGTCCCTGATCCCGCATACTGTCATCTAGCAGCGGGTCTACGAAGATGCCCACGCGGGCGCCAGCCTCGCGGGTCGCAACATCGGACTCAAGCCTCTGGCGGGCAATTTCCTGCAGGGCATATTCCACCCGGCTCGTGAGCGCTTCGAGATCAGAGAAAGGTATGACGCGCACGCCGTCATTGGTGACGACGCGCTCGTCTTTCGTTCTCCACGTCTGGGTGACGCTTGCCAGCGCCAGCATGGCCGAAGGCACAGCGGGGGCCTTGGCCCGGGTTTCGGAAGCAACGCCCTGGATCCAGGAGAATGCGCCGTCCGAGGTGATACAGAGTCGGTCAACTCTGGGAAGGGCCTGCTGATAGCTCACGAGAATGTCAGAGCCCTGAACTGCGCCGCTCACGGAGAAGCCGTCAAAATCCTGGCCGGAAGGAACCACGTTCTTAGCAATGTAGGTATAGGAAACCGTGTACGTGGAGCCGGTTGCCGGTTCAGCCCCGGAAGGAGACCAGTCGACGGTGTCGCCAGTTCGCTTGAAGTCCGTGCCCTCGGCGTAGGTGGTTGAGCCCTGCACGACGCTTACGATGGAACGCACGGAAGTCTCGGAAAGGGCATCGGCGCAGCCTGTATAACTGCCATGAACGACAGTCTCTGTCTTTTCGAGAGTCACACGGAGGGCAGTGATGGAGCGGATGGGAGGATGAGCTACGGTGATGCGCTGGGTGGCAGATCCGTCAGCCACGATGGCTTCTGTATCGATAAGGCGGAGGTCCGGCTCTGCGGCGTAGGTGAGGCGGCGCGAAGTTAGAAGCTCGACTCCGTAGCCGCAGACACGGCAGCGGCCTTCGGCCACAGTGTAAATCTGCGCTCCGCCCACATCATCAGCGGCCCTGACCGTCATGCCGGAGCAGACGTAGGTGCCGCCTCCGGTGCTGTCTCTGTCGTACCTGGCGATGCCCTGAGTGACGCTGTCGAGGTCAGGAGGTGTCTCCTTGGCTCGCACGACGCCGTCATCGATGGTGTAGATGGGATAGAAGGACCCTGTGCCTCCGCCTCCGTCGTAAGACCATACGGCCTGCACCCTGCGGCGCCAGGCGCCAGGCTCTCCCTGTCCCCTTGAGCCCACGGCCGGATTAAGGAGTCCAGCGTCTTCCGCTTCAGACACAATCGTCTCCCTGAGACGGATCCCTATGGAGAACGTCCCCTGTGTAGGGATGGTGAACGCTGAGGCCGGCACGAAGTAGACCGTACCGGCAATGTAGACCTGGCCAGCCTCAGCCGTCACGGAACCAGATGAGGCGTCTACAGATATCTGGGCATCCTTAATGATATCGCCATCGGAAAAGATGGCGTCGCCAATGCCGCGAACGTGTGCGGCGGTTATGCTCTCGAGCTCGTTGATCTCTGATGCCTGGGTTCCGTACCCATCACGGAAGAGGATCTCGCGATATTCCTTGCTGGTATCGTAGCGGTTCCAGTAGTTGTCGATATTTTTTCCATTAGGGGTCTGCATGTATTTTCCTCCGCTAGATAGGCAGGACAAATTCGACGGTCTGCCTGACGGAAGGCGATCTTGCTATGGCCGGTGTGAGGATTTCAGCTGCAACGAGCAGGCCAGGATCGGATATTTCATCGGGAGAGAAGTAGCGCTGTCCTTCGGGCAGGCCATCCGCCGTCACCGTGTCCATGAAAACGCCGACCTCTCTGATGATGGCGCTGCTGGCGTCCTCGAAATTGAAGTTCACCCGGATGTAAAGGTAGGGCGTGGGACCGGCCACCTGCTTGTAGCGTTTGTTTGTGGCGTTTCCGCTTCCGGTTGCCACAGGAATGACAATGTCACCCTCGTCGTCGGGTTCGACGTAGCCAACGGCTGTGGCCAGCCTGCGGCCGACTTCTGCGGTGAGGGCTGTGGCGTTCACGAGGGAAGGCAGAGAGGCATCATCCGCGTCCCATGCGGGATCGCCAGTCCCCCACGCGAGATGCAGGGGTCTGCTGGCAATGGCACTGGCGATAGCCGCCCGGCCGGTATTGGTTAACGTAGCGAGGCTCATTTTGGTTCACTCCTAATTGCTGTTTCTGCCGCGGGGATGAGCCACGGGCGACTGTCCCAGGTGCCCGTCCATTCACGCACCCAAACAGGTGCGGAGGGCATGACTGGGATGATTGACTGGCCGGATATCACTGGAGAGGACGGCTTCACGGGGTTTACCGTGAGCCCTTCCGTCTCCTGGTACCGTTCAAGAAGTTCAAGTTCCTCCCGCTCCGGGTCAGCACCCCAGGTATCGCCCCAGCGTGTGCCCGTAAACGACATAGCCCGCGGGCGAAGTCCGTACACTGAATTGATATCTCCCCAGGTTCCCGAAGCATGCAGCGCAATGGCGCCACCAGTGTCGCCTCCGTCGGACGGCCATGACCAGACGGCCTCATCTCTGGCGATCCCCTTCACGACAATGCGGAACGGGGGAAGCTCACGGAGCATGAGCAGCTGCAGGAGAGAGGAAAAAGTGAATCCATGGGACTGGGGGTAGACGTCGCTCCAGAAGGAGCGGCTCCAAATGGGACGGTCCACATACGGCGCCAGGAAGCCTGTGCTGCTCTCTATGGCCAGGCCTACTCTGGCAGCAGCACCGTAGGCATCGCATGACTGCAGGCCTCTCTGCATTCCCAGGGAAACGACAAGGCCGTCCATGCCCTGGACATCGTAGGGGACGCCGGAGAAGGTCGACCAGAAACCATAAGACCACGCCGTCTCACTCCAGATGCTGGGCTCCCAATTGTAGGTTGTGGTGTAGACGCGGGCGAGAACCGAGCGGGCCGGCTTGTACTCGTTGATGATCCAGATGAGCAGGTCGAGGCTGTTCAGAAGGGCTGTCTGCTCTTCCTGCGTTACCGGCTGCGCAAGCCGTACCTGGAAATCAGACCAGCGGCTGGGCTGCCACTGTCGGACATTGTCTATGGCGGTGACATCGAAACCGTAGTAGCGCAGTATCTGCGGCAGGCCCTGGGTTTTGCCGCCGAGCATATGCCAGTGCCAGGCTCTGATTACTCTTGACCGGAACTTCTCCGGAGTCTCTCCGTTTTTCCGCTGGAGGCCGCGGCCAAAGCCATGCTCCAGCACGAGGTCTTCCTCGGCGAGAGAGGGGAAAAACTGCTTTCTCGCGTAGATGACGTCGTCTATGACGCTGTCGAGGGCATGAGCCGTTCCCCCTGCGATGGCCTGAAGAGGGCCAGGACGGCGGATGAGTGGCCAGGCAAGGACTTTTTGGAAATATTTCCAGAACTCGGAGGACATTATGCCTCCGCGGCCAGCTCGGCCGTGATGGACATGCTGTTGAGGCGTGCCACTCCGTCAGCGGAAACGTTGACGATGTCCTCGGAAGGGCTTGCCCATTCCACGGACTTCACCCCGGGAACGGCCATAACCGTGTGCGTGAGGAGGTCCCGGGTCAGGTCCTGTCCGATGGCAAGCGAGGTCACGTCTTTCACGGTACTGGTCTCAGCGAAAAGGGCGTAGAGGCGGGATTTTGCCTGCTGGATGATGTTTGCAGCGTCTCCTGTCGTGTAGGAGATGACGCCACTGATGTCGGCGGGTACAGGCTTCGGGGCCTTCACTTCCCAATCGTCATTGATGGGAACGTGGGGAGAGATGGCCTCTTTCACCTTTTCAAGGAGGGCTTCCGTGGGAAGGACGTCGGATCCGCGTACAACGATGTCCACCGTGCCCTGGCCTCTCGGATGCTGATCCAGGATAGACACGGAGGTCACCCCAGGCACGGACAGTGCCCATGCCTGGTACGCGTATTTGGTGCAACCGTTGTTGGCGAGCCATTGCAGGCGGTATCGTTCCTGCAGCTGGGCGTCTGTTTCTTCGTCGAAGCCTTCACCCGTGAGCCATCCTGTAGGGTTTGAGACGCTTCCTATGCCCACGACTGGCGTGACCAGCTCGCAGATCTGGCCGGAGGACGCATTGCCCGCTGCTCCGTAGTCCTCGGCTTCGCAGGGAACGGAGACAGACTCGGAGCCGGCAGGGAGAACAGCGTCTTCCGTGGTAACATATCTGTACACGGCGCCGGTGCCGTCTGGCAAAGTGCGCACGATGCGGCCGGCGGGAATGCTGATGTTAGTGGTATCCGAGGCCGTGCCCCTGTAGAAGGTTACGATGCCCTCGGCTTTCGTTGCGGCCCTGCGGGTAAGACCTACACTGTCAGCGTGAAGATCCAGCCAGTCCCCGGTGGAGTAGTACGGGGCGGCCTGCTGGAGAAGGCGTCCGAGGAGGCCGTATATCTGCCATTCGCCCCAGCAGAAAATTTCAAGGAGGCCGCGTACAACACCCCGGTTCAGGTTCAGTCGGGCTGGCAGGAAGCCCTTTGCGGCCATTGAGTCCTGCACACCCTCGACAAAACCGAAGACCTGGGAGCGGACTTCATCAAGAGACCTGGACAGACGGGGCAGTGTCACATGGTTTGACATCGGCAATCACCAGTTCAAGGGTTGATTTGTTGGCCTGAAGGACGAGAGAGAGGGGCGTGTCGCTATCGAGGAAACGCCAGCGGCAGAGGGCTGTGAGGGAGACGGCATCCCAGGAGGTCACATTACACGTGACCGTACCGGGGACTACACGGGGGTCAGCTTCCACCCGGGTGATAACCTCGGCGCAGAACGCGGAGCGGGCTGAGGCCGTAGACTCCTCCCGAATCCAGTCATGGAGGAGGGAACCGAAGTCTGTGTCGTAGAAGAGGTTTCCAAGACGGGTGAAGAGACGCAGACGGATGTCCTGCACTCCGGTGTCCACGCCGTCCGTGAGGACCAGCGTGCCGTTGGCAGCGACCTGTGCCTGCATGTCTGCGTCAAGGGCTATGTCCTGCCCCCAGAGATCCGTATCCGTGCTCATACGCAGAATTCTTGACACGAAGACTCTGCATCTTCGAGGACACCATGCACACTGTGCACGGTATTTCGCGGCCTAGTGGTGAGGGCAGGAACCGCCGGACCGCGTGGCAGCGTATGCGTCTCCGTCCACGGCGAGGTTTCCTGAGAAGGAGGCCTGTCCCCTGCCTCCGTCCCAGTTCGTGCTGACGAGTACGCCCTGCAGGTTGATGCGAGGGGCCCTGAGCGTGATTTCCTCGTCTGCCTCAATAACGGCCCTGGTGCCGGCCTTTATCGTCCAGGTCTTGCCGGCTTCCGTCCTCACGTCCTCAGGGGTCAGCATGATAATATGCTTGTCTTGGTCTATGCGGAGTTCGACGCCGTTCTCAAGTTGGATGACAAATTCGTTCAGTCCGGCCCTGGGGGCGTTATTGCCCCCGCCCCAGCGCATGTTCGTGATGGCTGGGAAGTTCGGGTCCCCATCATAATAGGTGATGTCACACGGTGTTCCTACAGAAGGCGGACAGACGATCCCACGGTTGTTTCCGCCCCAGACAACGGGCAGGGAAACGTGGGAGATGACGGGTTCTCCATTGTCCTCCTGGCCGTCATTCCGGAGAGGCTGGACATCCGCGTAATAGGCTCCGTCGCTTGCGTACACGGCCACGATTTTTCCTTTACGTGTCATGCGGTAGTAAGCGCGGAGGTCCGGCTGCGCAACCTCTACCGCCTTCCTGATTGTTCCTATGGGGTCATGCCTGCTTTCCCGGTCATCCATTTTAACTCCATCCTTCGTCCGTGCCGTAGGTTACCTGAGTTGTGTTGCCCGCGTCCTCCAGCGTGTGAATGACGCTGAGGGCACGGTAGACGGCATCGATGCCCCTGCGGCTGTCATATACGTGCACCAGCCGGCTATGCGTGAGCCCGGGAAGGACTACGGAGGTGACGACGCCGATACCACCCACGGCCAATGGAGGAGTATGAGCTATGAGATTTTCGGCAGTCGCCACCCTGTACTCGTCACCGGGTTCGTCTCCGTCACTCCATGTGAGACCGGAAGTTCCCAGCCAGAGCGCGTGCCTGTGCATGTCGCAGCCGTATGAACGTTCAAGTGTTGTTCCGAGCTGCTTGATGGCTCTGGCCACGGTGCAGTTGCTGAATACCTGATGAGGGAGGACTGGAGAGGGAATGGAGATATTTCCGACAGAGAGGCCTGTCTTTGCCAGGAGGCGCCGGGCAACGACATCTGCCGGCTCGTTGAGGAAACTCTCTGTTACCCGTGTTGTGGCTAAGGACTGTTCCTGGCCTACGCAGCGCACGATCACGGCGTCAGCGTCAGGAGCTGAGGCGTGCGGCTGGTCTATGCCAGAAATAGATCCTTCCCACTCCTGCCAGAGCGAGTCTTCGCCTCTGTATCCGAAGCAGATATCCACAGGCTGTCCCACGGCCAGGGATGCGCGCACAGTGCCTTCCGGATCGGGAATAACAACAGACGCCATCCCAACGACTGCACGGCGTCTTGATATGATCTCTATTTTTGGGCTTCTGGTTATGTCCAGAGGCCCGATTAAGCAGCGTACGTTGAAACCTTCAATCATCACTTGATATCCGCTTTGATCGTGTATTCCTCGGCCTCTTTCCTGGCAGAGGATGCGGCCCTGCCCGCGTTGTTCCCTTTCGAGGCGGCCTGCCTGGCGGCCTGAGCGAGGCTTTTGGGCGTAATCTTCGAGGCTGCTGCCTGTTCAAGCTTCACGACAGGCGGGTTGTGTTCGGTGAAGGCAAGCTGCGCCTGGATTTCATCAGAGCTTGAGGTTTCGGAGGATTCAAGGCGGGAGAAGACCACCTGGCGCACGCCCCGGGCCTGCATATGCCTGTTGGCCACGGTGAAGATGGCGGGGTTGGCGCTTCCGTCTGTCTGCCTGAAGTACCCGTTGATGGTCTGAAGCTTGTCATAGCAGGAGCCCTGGTCATCCGTGGGCAGAAGGAGCGTGATGCTGATGGACGTGTCTTCCCAGCCCTGCGGCGTCTTTTTCTTGCCCGAGGTCTTGTCGACGCTCTGCTCGTCCATGCGGACAGAATCGCTCACTTTCAGGTTCTGGAGGAGCCCGGGAAGGGCATCTCCACCAATGCGGACAATGCCGTCTTCAAAGGTCAGCAGTTTGATGCTCATGCCAGCCCCTCCCCGTATTCCGTGGCCGCCTGGCGGAGTTCATCGTAGAAACTGTTGGCGTCCTTAACGTTCGGCAGGGTGATGTTGGCGATGTGTAGCGTCCAGTAGCGAGGCTGTGCGGCCGTGTCGCCTGCCTGCCTGGCTCTTTCCTGCTGCCCTTCCGTTCCTGTAGTGCCGTCAGGCATGGGAACCTCAGGCGTCTGAATGGGCAGGGAACGGGAGGTCATGCTCTGAATAGCCTTCAGGGAAGAGGTAACATTTGACGTATCCAGAGCCGGGAGGGCTGCGCCGCCGGCATCGGTCAGAGCTGTGCGGATGTTCTGTCCAATCGGCTCGAGGGAACGGCTGACCGTCCCCTGCAGGGTGCCGGCTCCGAGGGCAACGCCTCCGGCGAGGGTTGTCATCATCTTCTGGCCCGAGAGGGTCAGTGTAGAGAGCGGCCCTTCTTTGGCGTCGGAGTGCGGGAGCAGGCTTCCGATTTTATCGAAGACGCCGGAAACGGCGTCCCTGATACTCCCGGCAGCTGACAGGATGCCATTCTTGAGCGTCTCAAGAATTTTCCGGCCGCATTCTGAAAGATCGATGCTGTTGAGGAAATTGACCACGTCATCGAAGGCCGCTCTGATGGCATCGCCGATACCCAGACTGTCGGCGATGCCCATAACTGCGCTGACCAGGGAATCGCATGCGCCCCTGGCCGCGTTCAGGGCGCCAGTCCAGTCCCCATTGATGATAGCTATGACCCAGTCGAACAGATTCTTGAGGATGCTGAGCCCCTGTACCACGGCGTTGATGGCGGCGCCGAGCAGACCGAAGCCAACGCTCACAATGGATCCGAGAATTTCGCCGAAGTTTTCCCAGGACGCGGCTTCAGAGGACACGTCAACGCCGAAAAGCTTACCTATAGCGGACCCCAGAGAGGTTATGGCGTCCATGAGCCTGAGCATGGCCGGCGTAATGAGCTCCGTGAACTTTGAAAAATCGAGACCTTCCCAGAAACCGGTGAAGAGGCTCTTCACCCGATAAATGGCCTTCGAGATGTTGATGACCAGGGGAGTAAGGCCGGATGCATCCAGCTGCTTCGCAAGCTCACCTTTGATGGTCACGGTAGATCCGGTCAGGCTCTGGAAAGCGGCGATGACACCGCGGATCACGAGAGAGACGTTTTGGGCCCAGCGGTCGATGGTGCCGCCAATGCCGGCAAAATTCGACTTGTAGACGGCATAGAGCGTCCCGATGACGGCGATGAGGGCCCAGAAGGGGACGCCGAGGCCTACGAGAGCGGCCCTGAGCGGTGCCAGTGTGCCCGTGATGAGAGGCATGACACGGGAGAGGCCCCAGCTCGCGGCGCTGAATGCGGTGACGGCGATGACAGCCGTAGACAGGGCGCCAGCCAACGAGATGAGCCACTGCCCGATGGCAGACTCGGCTACGGCGCGCAGCGCTTCCGCAATGACGCCAAGGGCATTTGCGCCCGCTGTGATGGCAGGCAGAAAAGCCTTGCCTATGGCGATGGCAAGGTTCCTGACGCGGTTCCCGAGAAGCTGGAGCGCGTTTTTGGTTGTCTTGGCCCGTTGGTCGAATTCGGACTGCATGGAGCCGGCATACTTGGCCTTGTCCCGGACAAGGTCGAAGGCCTGGGAGAGATTATCCATGTTCTGGAGCAGAGGAGCGATGGCTCCGATGGATTCCTCGCCAAAAACCTGAGTGAGGACGGACATCTGGTTTTCTTTGGGCAGAGACGCTATGGCCCCTAGGACGGCCTTGATGGTCCCCTCCGCATCCTTCTGCATGCCTTTGGCCAGTTCTCCGGCAGAGAATCCGAGCTTTTTGAAAGCCTCTACCTCGGTCTTGGTCATGGCATCACCCTTGGTGAGCGTCGTAACGAAGTTCTTCAGGGCTGTGGACGCCACTTCAGGCGCTGCGCCTGCGGACAGAAAAGCGGCGCCCAGAGCGGCCACCTGCGTTTCCGCGAGGCCGCATGACATGGCTGTGGCGCCCATCCTCTGAATGACCTGACCGAGATCAGAGGCCGTGGCATTCATGTTGTTGGACAGAAAGTTGACAGCGTCGCCCAGGCTGTACACCTGTGGGAGCGTGAGATTCATGCCGGCACGCCAGTCGGCCATCATCTTGCCTGCCTGGGCACCGGTAAGGTCAAAGGCAACGCCCATTTTGGCTGCCTGCTCAGCGAATTCCTGCAGATCGTTTTTCGCGATGCCGGACTGCCCTGCAGCGGCAATGATATCCGCTATGCCGGAGGCGGCCATGGGGATGCGTGCGGACATGTCCTGGATGCTCTTCCCCATAGCGTCAAATTCCGCTGCTGTGTCGAAGTCCACGACCTTGCGGACCTCGGCCATACTTTCTTCAAAGTCCATGGCGGACTTGGCACATGCACCGAAAGTTCCCAGGAGTGCTCCCGCAGATGCGGCAACGGGTGCCATGGATACGGCCAGGCGCCCCATGGAATCTCCCAGACCTGCGGCATGTCCCTTAGTCGCGGACATGGCCGCCTGAACCCTGCCCAGGGGGCCGCTCATCATGTCCACGAGATTCAGAGTCGCGAAAACCTGAAAGGCCTCCATTATTTACTCCCGAAAATCCGGCCCAACGCCTGAAAATACCGTCTCTCCATCCATGCAGCCTCCCGGACCTGATCTGCCCACTCGCCGAGGTCCTCGGCGGGTGCGGTGTGGAGCCAGTGCAGGATCATCGCGTCCCCCTGGCCCCACTGGTCCGGGTCTTCCCCTAGTTTCCCAGGTCGGCCTTTACGCCTACGGCTGTAATAAGAGCCCCGCTGTAAGTAGTCGTGATGCCGGGATAGTCTTCCATTGCCTGAATCAGGCTTTCCTTGTCGTCAGGGTGCACGGTAGAAAGAAGAAGCGTGCGGGAAGCGAGGCTGGCATTCTTGCCGGCTGTATCCTGCAGCCTCTTGATTTCAGTCTTAGTGGGTTTGGCGAAGCGGAAGGAGAGTTCCACTTCTTTACCCTCCCAAGGATCCGAGAAGGTAAGAGGAAAAGAAACGTATTTGCGCTCGTCGGTCTTTTCAGCTGACATGTGTCCTCCTGGCTTAGATGGTGGCGCTTTCGGCCTTGGCGGCTACGCCGTTCCAGATAATGGGAGAAAGTATGGTGAAGTCGCACGAGACGGGAGAAGCGTTGTCATCGCCCTGGCTCGCGCCGCCGCCGGAAAACTTCGTGATGCGGCAGTTCTTGAGCGTGTCGGTCACGGTGCCCATGTCGGAGTTTGCGTAGCTCACAACTATGGTGAAGGGTGTGTGGTCATAGATGCCGCCCGTGGTGCCATCCGTAAGGGCAGACTTGAGCTTCTCCCACTCGTCACGGTCGAGAACCATGGAACCGGAGGCCTCGTAATTTCCGCGGCCCCAAGAGCGGGCAATGCCGCCCTTGCCGTACCGGGCTGTGATTTCCTGCTGGTCCTCGTATTTGATTTCGGTGATGCCTACAGCTTCGCCCTGTGGGAGGGTGACGCTGATGTCTTCCCAGTCATAGCCTCTGCCATTGATAGCCATATCCGTGCCCTCCTCTAGTAGAGCTCACGGCTGCGCGGATCGAAGGTGGTGCCCGCGTATACGTAGGAGTTATAGAGTTTGATCTGGCGGATAATCGGGATGCCCACGAGGGTGATCTCTACGCTCACGCCGTTGTTGACGATGTCCTGGCCGTCCGGAATGTCCACAACGTACCCTGCAAGTTCCTGAGGGCTCGCGGTGGTCATGGCGTCAAGGGCGGTTTCAAGGTTCGCCCTGAGGTAGGCAATGCCGGAAGTGCTGGACGGCCTCAGGGGGTCGCCCGCCTCGTCGTACATGGATTTGAGGGCAGCAATGCGGGTCAGGCGCACAGCCTTGAAGACAGTGCGGAGCACTTCCTCATAGCGGAAGTCGGAAGTGCTGTCGGCCATGGTGCGGGAATCGCCCCAGTAGGTACCATCCATGCCACAGTAGGATCGGGCCGTGATGTAGCCGGCGTCCTCCAGCTCCTTCTGGGCTGAGCTCCAGTCGTCAGGCAGAGCGAGAGGAGACACGGGGCCGTCCTTTACACGGCCGGTGGCCCGCTGCACGGGAATCGACATGACGCGTCCGGCCTGCAGGGCTCCGGCATTCCGGAAGCGGCGCAGGCCGCCCGTCTCGGTCACTTCGCCGTACTGGGCGCAGACGGTCACGAAGCGGGCGGCGAGGCCCTGCCTTTCTGACACCATGGCCGTGGTGAAGGAACTGACGTCTTCTCCGGCGTAAGGCAGCCTGGTCTCCATTTTGAAGTAAGTGGGCCTCTGCACGTTCCAGAGCTCTTCGGCCCTGGCTTCTGCCGCGGCCCAGTCAACGGAGTCGGAAGGGCCAGCTATGTAGACGAATTCCACATCGTATACGGAAAGCGGTTCTTCCAGGGCAGCAAAGACATCCGCGATGGTGGGCGCGGGCGCCAGGAGTTCACAGGTGTAGGTGGTACCGGTGACGTAGATCCCCTCGGGAAAGGTAACTTTCACGCCGTAATCGGAGAGCGTGAGCGTGCCATCGGCAGGGATGGTACGGGTGGACCCGAAGTTGTCGCCTCCGTCCACAGAGAGCCGATAGGTCCCCTCATTGAGTGCGCCGTTTTTGATCACCTGGAGGACAAGCTCCGCACTGTCAAGCACGCCATCAGCTTCGGTCACGGTAATGAGAGGGCTTGAGGTGTCACCCACACGGGTGACAGGTCCCACGGGAGTACGGATACTGAAGGAGTACTCTGCGCTCTCGTCCAGGGATGCTCCGGAAGGGAAGGAGACGGTTACGCCGGTTGGGGTACTGCCTTTGGTGATGCCGAGGGATGCGGCGGACGTGGTCTCGTCCCCGAACCCGGCGCCTCCATCGCTGGAAATCTGTACTTTGGCTGTGCCGACAGCACCGCCCGAGGTCACTCTGATGATGACATCGGCATTCTGCGCGGGGACTCCGGTGACGGTGCAGTCAACTTTGGTACCTGTCTTCTGGACTCCGGAAATGTAGCCGCCGCTCTGTCCCTTCACGGGGACGGCGATGAGATAGGGATCCTGACCGGCAGTCAGCAGCATGTCGCGGACCCGGTCCACGAGAGGACCGGTGCCCAGGAGGGAACCGAGGTCGCTGCGGGCGCCCACGAGGTAGGCCTTGCCAACGGTTCCCCTGGAACAGACACCTGCGACAAGGGCTTTTCCGTTGGCATTGTCGTTGACGATGCCGGAGGTGCCGTCGATGAGATATTCGAATACATCGCCCATGGCTGGTGCCTCCTTATGACCTGCCACCAAGTGGACGGGTCCTGGTCCTCTCCAGGGCGGCCGTGTACTCGGCTTCGGTCACCTTCTTGTCTGCGGCCCAGTCCATGAGACGGCAGACGCCTGCCTGAAGCCACGTGGGGACACGGTGAATGGAGGCAAGTTCGGAGAGGGAAAGAAGAGGGGCGGCCGCCTGGGCCGTTTCCTTGTCGGTATTCTTGGAAGCCATGTGAGTTTACTCCTTGTAAATCTTGGGAGTGATGGAAATCGTCGGGATGAGAGCTTCGGCCTCTTCGGAGGTGACCCTCCACACGAACTCCACCACGAAAAGCCTGTTCATCCGGTTGAAGACGCGGATCACGCTGTCGCCCACTCTCGTGTCTGCTTCACGGCCGAAGGTGGCCTCCTGAACGCGAATTTTCACCCAGTTGCCCCGGCTGTCGTTTCCGCCGCGTGGGAGAGCTGGCACAAAAGCCACGCAGAAAGCCTCCAGCCATGTCCGGTTGTCCGCGAGCACATTGGCATTGACCGTCAGCTCCACTTCGTAAAGCTCTCTCTTGCGGATTTGCTCCGTTGTCGTGCGGGTTACGGCCAGCTTGCGCCCTGTGCGGGTGTATCTCTCCGGCATGAACTGCAGTTCCAGGCGCGGGCGCCTGATGGTCAGGTTGTCCTTTTTTACGATGTCGATCACACTGCCTTCCGGCATGCCGGCGGACAGCGCCGCCCGCGTGATGACCTCCCTGGCGAATGACTGCATGTGGAATCCTGAATCCTACGGTTTGAAAGCCCCGGCTAAAAAGTCAGCCATAGTTTCCTTCACTTCCTCCATGTCGGCCCTGGACACTCCAAGAAAGGGGCGTGGCGGAATCGTCACCTTATCAGCGGATACCGTTCGGCCCCCAGTTCCCTTGAAGACAAGACGTTTTGCCTTTTTAGGCGTGATGGTGCCGCCTTTCTGGTGGATACGGGCATAAACCAGGTTGCTGCCCACCATGACCTTGTCGGGCGTGGCTGCGTAGTCGATGGACTTCTGGAGGCGCCCGGTATCGGTCAGCGTCTGACCGCCTTCATTAGCTGCCCGTCCTGACTTGGGCCATTTCTGTCCCTGCGGATCTTCCTCATCAGCGAACCGTTGCAGCGTGCCGGATACCAGAGCTTCGCCCACAGAGTTCATGAGGGACTTCGTGTTTCCCAGTTTGAGGGCCGCCTTACCCATCGCCTTGTCGAACCCGCCCCAGTTCAGAGACACTCCGTTCTTCGCCGTCATTGTTACAGCCCCCTGAGGTCAAAAAATGGATATCTGGATATCACAGCAAAACTCGGCTCCTCCCGGTCTGGATTCGATTCTTCAAGCGGAAGCTTCAGCTTGCCGGAAGCAATGTCTTCCAGAAGTGCCGTGCAGTATTTCCACTGCTTCTGCAGGGGAATCCATTCATTGGCAGTGTTTCCTTCCGTATCCACAAGCGTCGTAATGGCTTCCACCGTACGGTAGGCGCTGATCACGGCGGCAATGTAACGGACAAGCTCCGGCACATAGGGCCACGGCTGAGGATACCGGTAGGAAAGCGCGTCTCCGATTTCCCCGGAGACGGCTTCTATGGTTCTTTCCACAATGCCGGGATTCTGCTCCTCACACGCCGCCACATACCCGGCGTGCAGAAGGTCAATGATGTGGCCGCGGGTACACAGGTTCATACGTATGCCTTTTATTCGTTTTTTAGACTAGTTTTATACTAGTCCAATATCTTTTCCCCTTGTCCAGCCCGTCCAGAGGATTAAAACGTCTCTCCGGGGCGTACAGCGTTTTTCCGCTAATCCACCACGATCGCCTTGCAGACTGCCCGCGACGGACGCGCGGGCATGGGTTTGGCCTGCCCGATCAGGGTAATGGAAGAATCATCGTTGCTCTTTACCGGCACGATATGCAGGGGCACAGCGGCGTTGCCGGCGGAAATGGAGTCAACAGCGCAGTACCAGATGGTGCCAGGTACATCGACGGCCACACCAAGCAGAGTTTTGGCGTCCAGTTTGGGCACCCATTCCCCGCTCACGGGCGCGGGATAGGTTTCATCCATAAAACGGATGACGTAACTGCCGATGCGCACTTCGCCATCACCCAGTTTGATGCTGATGGGCGCGTCCTGTGCCGTGGAGCGGTAGTTTTCCGCCATGTCCAGAAACACGGTGGTCACGTCCTCGCCGCACATGAACTCTACCCTGCCGCCGATCCCCGCCATGCGGATTTCCTGCTGCATGGCCCGCAGCAGACGATACACGTCCGAAAGTTTGCTCGTACCTGTCAGTTTTGTGCTGGGCGTATGGGTAAGCGGCGTACCGTAGTCGATACCGTAACTTTCCGTACGTCCGCCCGGAAGCTGTACCGGCCAGGCCAGTTTGCCCGTGGTCAGCACGCCCGCGCACATACCCTCGGTGGTCGCGTGGACCGCCTGCCTTACCTGATCCACCTTCTGCGTGCGCCACGCTTCAATCGATGCCTGGTTGCCCAGGAGGACTCTCAAATCATTCAGCTCCGCCGCCGTTACAGGGATCTGTACCTTGATAGGCAGCGGAGCAAAGAACTGCGTTTCGATGGATTCATTGTCCAGAGGAACGGGAACTCCGTCACGGCGCACCACGGGAACGGTCTGCACCACGGCTTTCAGGTCCGTGATGCCCAGCATGGAAAGGGGATGCGTCGGGCGCTGTTTGAAAAAGCGGTCCATGATGGTGCTTTCCAGCGGCGGCAGCGTCCTAAGCGACTGAGCTACCGCCTGCTGGGAAAAAAGGCCTTTCAGATTCGCAAGCATAAATCTTTCCTTTGTTAGACGTTTTTAGACTATGCGGGGTAAATGCCGTGTTCCACAAGCTGCGCCGTCTGAATGTCGGTCAGCGCCTTTCCGTCGCCCGTTGTGAGAACGCGGTGCTTCACGCCCCCATGCACCACACACAAAGCGGAACTTTCGCCGTGCTCGCCCGTGGGGTCGCAAGGTGTATCCACCACAGCCACGGGGATCACTGTGGCCGCGTCCGTGGAAAGCAGCGGTTCCCAGGCTGCGCCCACCACAGTGCCGCTCTGTTCGTTATCCCCCATGACATCCACGCGCTTCATGACTGTGCCCACGGGAAGCGCTACGGCCTTCGCCTTTGCCGAAAGCGGCAGATGGTGCAGCACCACGGGGTGATCACCGGTGGCCGCCCGTTCCCCTGAGAAAACGTATTTGCCGAGATAGCCTTCATTTGCCATGATACTTTCCTTTTACGCCGGCGGCCGTCACGGGTCGCCGGGCGCTCTAGAGCTTCGCCGTCAGTTCGGCGGGATTGATGTTGGCGGACTGGACGCCCGTATGAGACGGGGACGCAGAAAAGTCGGAAGCCCTCCCATCCACGGGGCGAGCTTCCAGTTCGCGGAAATAGCGTTCTTCCATGCTCAGGCTTTCCGTCCTGCCGTCCGGAGCCGCAAAGTCCACGGTTCCGGGCTGCGCCGCCAGCCTGGCCGCAAAGTCCAGCACGCCCGCCTTTTCAGCGGGTTTTACTTTTCCGGCCTTCACCAGTTCCGCCACGCGCGCCTCCCGGCGCTCGCCTTCAATCCTGCCACGATACGCGGCAAAATCGGCGCTGGCCTTTTCCGCCTTCTGTTCCGCTTCAGTTTTGGCAGCTTCCGCCTTGTCCTTTTCCTGTTTGCGGGAGTCGGCTTTCTTTTTCAGATCTTCGTTTTCGGCGCGTAACGCCTCAAGCTGGCCCTGCAGCTGCCCGATCTGCCGCTGCAAATCCTCAATACTCATACTGTCTCCTTCGCCGCGTGTTGCGGCAAAATCCACCGTGATGGCGTTCCCGCCATCATGAAATTCCACCGCCTCAAGGCCGTCGATGGCCGGTTGCGCCGCGCCCAGAAGGGCCACATGCCGCAGGGTCACGCGATCCGGCATCAGGGACATGGACACATGGCGGTAATGCCTTTTTGCCACGAGGTCCCGCACCGCGTCCGGAACGTGCGCGAACTGTGCGAACAATTTTCCGTTCTCCGCCCTGAGCCGCGCAGCCCAGCCGAAGGCCGGGGCCGCGTCCGTCTTTGGATGGCCGAACACCAGCGGCGCGTCGCGCTTCGCCGGGTCGTAAGCGTGGGCTATGGCCTCCAAGTCGTCTTCCGTGAATGTCTGCGGACGCCCGGCGCTGTCCGTGAAGGTGCCCGTGCGGGCGATTTCGATCCATTTGTCAGGCATAAAAAAAGCCTCCGTTCCCCTGCACTGTGACAGGAAAACGGAGGCTTCGCCCGGAAGGGACGCTTTCTGTGCAGGGAAATTTCCCTGATATACCCTCCGGGTAGCGCGTTGCGGGTTTTTCGGCCCCCGTGGTAAGCAGTATGTGTCACCATCACTGCACCCCCCCGGAACGTCCGGGGCCACGGGAGCCGGAAAATGGCTAAAGAAACAGAACAGTACCCAATTGTTGACTATGAACTTTTCCGTAACATTCTGACGACACTTGCGGACACTTATCCAGATCGGCTTCGAATGAGCCAGATTCCCAGCCTTGTTACCTACGGCGTAAAAAATGCCGGCCGACCTCTGTGTTACCTCCGTGAACAGGGCCTGATTGACATGGATGTGCAGAAGTTTCTTGGCGGCAGTATGAGTATCGGCGGAATCAAAATCACAGCCAGAGGCATTGATTTTCTCCGTTCAGACGGCGGCCTGTCAGCTCTTGCCGCACCCGTCATCCGCATCGCCCCGGAAAACCTTATCGCCATCATTGATGCGGCCCTCGCCGCCCGTGGCGTTTCCGCTGTTCGGCGCGGAGCCGTACAGAAGGCTCTTGGGGTTGCCAAGGCGGAGACTGTGAAAACCCTCGTGCACAGGCTTGTGGAGACCGGCATCGCCCACCTGCCCGACATTGATTCCCTGCTCCACATGCTGGCGTAGCAGATTGCGCGGACTGAAGACCCCGCAATATTCTTGCGGCAGGAAATCTCCTTCACCCATGAGGTACTCGCAGGCCGCGAGCACGCCCTCCTCGTAGGGTCTCTCGCCTTCCCACCTGCCAGCGGAGCTGCGTCGTGCCCAATCCCACAGGCGCTGGATTTCCTCATTGGAGCGCGTTACGCTAAAATAGTCCTGTCTCGTCCCGTCTTCTCTCATTGTTCTTCCCCGCAAAGTCTGGAATTGAAGACAGGCGTCAGCGCATCCAGCGTGCCGCAACGCTTGAAAAAATCCACCCCAGCGGGCATATTGGGTATGTGGATGCTCTGGGGCATTGTGTCTGTCACGCCCGACAGATATTCCAGCGTTGCCAGGATACCAAGCGCGTACAGGTCATCGCGGGTGATGCGGCCAAGGCACTGGGTCTGCGCCCATTGCCACAGTGCCAGCACTTCGCGCGGGCTGCGGTCCACCGTATAGAATTCATTGACCATGGTCCCCCCTTCCGCACAGTTCCCGTGCGGGCATGAAAAAAGCCTCCGTACCCCTGCACAGTGACAGGAAAACGGAGGTTTCGCCCGGAAGGGACGCTTTCTGTGCAAAGTATTTTAGGCTACGGCGGCGTGCCGGAACAAATCCCAGCGCGGCATTTTGACGGCGATGCGGCGCACTTCCTCATACGCCGCCAGCTGTTCCTGCCATTCCCTGGGGATGCCGTCCAGCCCGTAGGCCAGCCCGGCCAGTGCGCCCGTCACCGCTCCCGTGGTGTCGGTATCGTCGCCCAGATTGACCGCCTTCAACACGGCGTCTCGGTAGTTGTCTGTGGTCATGAAGCACCAGAATGCCGCTTCCAGCGTGTCGATAACAAAGCCGCCACTCCGAATTTCCTCTTCCGGCAGCGTGCTTATGTCGTTCTCAAGTATCCTGACGAATTTCCCCAGCGTTGCACTGCTGATAAATGGCACGCCGCGCGCGAAGTCTTCCCGCAGTTCCGCATAGGCGGCCTTCTTCCTGCGGCCCATGCGCAGCTTATTCAGCAGTTCAACGTAGATATAGCAGGCCGCCACGGACCATTCGTGGGCGTGCGTGATGGACGACACGTCCCGGACGATACGAAAACGCTCCTCCGCCTTCCGCATCCCGAACATATAAAACGTCAGTGGTGCTATCCGCATGAGGGAACCGTTGCCATTGTCGCGTTCTCCAGTGCCTCCGGCACGCTCCGGCGGCACCCCTTTCTTGAGCCGCTCAATGGCCCTCGCCGTGGTGCCGCCCACGTCAAAGACCTTGCCGTGCGGCGTGTACGCGGCTTCATCATGCCATTCGACAAACCGGCGGGCTATTCCCTCCAGATTGAGGGAATTCGCAAGCAAGCCATCCGCAAGGGCCAATGTGAGCGAGGTGTCGTCCGACCATGTTCCCGACGGCTGGTTGTGCGTGCCGTAGCCCTGCATGCCGGTGACGAGGAACGTTCCTCGGCGCTGGAACTCCACGGGCACGCCCAGGGCGTCACCCACGGCTACGCCCAGAATCAGCGAAAGAGGCTTGTCGTCCGCCTTTTCGTAATACTCACATGGCGCACCGTCGAAATAAACGTCATTGGGCTTGTTGTCTGGGGATTCAAAAATCTCGCAGTTGCCCGTATCTGCCCTGTCAAGCGGGCTGCCGTCCTCGGCAACCGTTGCCCGGAACAGGCAGGTTTCACAGGCTACCGCATTAGGCCCCTGCGTATTCCATATCTCGCTTTCCCATCGTGGACGCTTGCCGCTCATGTCTGTTCCCCGCCTCATATCTGTTCGACGACTTCAAGTTCAAACGTCAGTGCGCCGTCCGCCGCCTTTTCCACCTTTGTTACTTTGAATTTCGTCCCGCGCTGGATGATGGTTTCATCCTCATAACTGAAATATTCCTGTGTTCTTTTGCCGTCCCATTTTCGTTTATCGCCGTAGCCGTAATGGCTGAACGGCTCGGAATACATCATCTTGGTGCCCCTGGGACAGTAAATGCGGAAGATGAAGCCCCCGAACCCCTGCCCCTTGGCGCTGCCGCAGGAACAAAACGCGTGTTCGACCTTCTCTTTCCCCTCCAGCGCTTCCTTTAATTCCGCCAACGACCACTTCCGAAACGCCTCTTCCGGCAGTTCCAGGAAAGCCGCCGCGCCCGCTGCGGTTTCAATGCCGCGTTGCAGCCAGATGTCCCTGTCATAGGTCGAGCGGCTGATGACCTCGGTCATGTGGCGGATGGCCTCTCCACGGCCTTCGGCATCCAGGTCGACCTTGCCCACGCCCTTAAAGTTACCCCACCGCCCCTCGTGCCCGCGCAGGGGGCGGTTGAAACCGCCTGAACTTTGCGTGTAGGCGTACAGTGCGTCCTTTTCCGCCTTGTTTGCCGTGCTCCAGACATCCCCAGTGCGCGTCCGCATCACCGCGTCCGCCTCCTGCGGCGCCTGCGCCCACAACGCCGCATCCTTGCGGGCCTGGGAATAGGGATTAAGAGTATCTTTACCACCATTTTTCAAAAGCGACAAGGAATCCTGGATATTTTTTTGCTTCTCCAGCAGATCGGCCAGCGTCTTGCCCGTGGCGTCGAATTCAGCAAGGTCGCTGAGGTAGCCCTCGAATTTCGCTGCCTCTTCCGGCGTCAGGCCACCGGCCTTCAGCTTCCCCTGAAAATACGCCTTCTTGTGCGGGATGGCCCCGGCCTTGGCGCTCCAGTCCGCCGTGGTCACGGCGTCCATCCAGATGCCGCTGTACGTCTTGACGGGGAAGGCCGTTATCTGCGCCTCGACCTTCTTGGCCTGCGCTGACAGCTTTTTCTTTTCCGCCGAAACCTTCTTCTTTTGCAGGGCTGTCTGCAGTTCCGCCTTCTTCGCCTCCAGTTCGACTATTGCCTGCTTGTCCGTTGTGGCCTTGATGAGCGTCTCGACAGCGGAAATGTCCGCTTCCAGTTTCTTTTGCGTGAGCGGTTCCTTTTTCGGCACCGGCGGGGCCGTGTCCATGCCGTGCTTCTTGAGATCCAGGCCCGCGTCCGCCCAGTCCTTGCCGGGATTGTGCCTGAAGCCCTTGTCCGCGCCAGGGAAATGGACAAAATATTCCATGCCCGTCTTCGGATCCGTCCATACACCGGCCTTGGGCATTTCCTTTTCCACGGTCAGCCCCTGCGCCTTCACCTGCCGCTCGGAAAGCGTGCGCACTCCGCACCGACAGCGAAACCCGTTGGGCGGGTAGTTGGTTGCCCAAAACTCATGGTCAGCCGGATAGACCTTGCCGTGCAGAATGGCATGGGAAGGACGCACCCGCCTGTCCATGACCGCGATATACTGCCAGTAGGGACGTGACTCCTTCACGGCCTGCATTTTTTTGTACCGGCCGGCGCTGTAGGCGGTTTGCAGGTTGGTACGAAAGATGTTTTCCACCCGGTAATCATGCCAGCCCTGAGCCTGTATGGCCTCCACAATCCTTTTCTTGAAGTCCGCCAACGTTTCCCCGTTTTTCACGGCTTCCTCTATGGCGTCGCTTACAAGCTGCACAAGGTCATGCTTGGCCAACCCAGTGACGTAGAACGCCCGGTACCTGACTTCCTCGTTCAGTGCCTTGGCTTCCTCGTCCGTGAGCTTGGCACGCCATTTCCAGAACTCCAGCGCCGCGTCCGGCGTAACACCTTCTGCTATAATTTCCGGGTCCGGCAGGTCGAATCCAGGCTTTTTCTTAGCCATCTTCTTCTTCCTCCGCCTGAACCGCAGCTGCGCCAAACCCGGCAGCCGCAGTCATGGCGCGGGCAAGAAAACTCTCCAGCACGTCCGGGGCCATGGCCGGGGAAAGAAGCGCAGCCAGACCTTCCTCCAGATCTTCATAGCTTTTGGCGGACCGTATCTCGTTCTCAATTTGCGTGACAAATTCTGCACTGGCTTTGAGTGCTCCGGGCAGCATTTTCACGATAGCCACGTCAAGATTGCCCTGAGCCTTTTCTGCAGTAGTCTTTTCCCAGCCAGATGGAGCCGAGAAATCCGCACCTGCGGCTGTCGCGCCTTCCGGCGGCATGGACTCATCCTCCAGCGTGAACTCTTCCGGCTTGAGCCCGAAGCGCCCAGTGAAGTATTCCCGCGTAAACTTCGCGCCCATTTCCCGTATTTTCCTGCCAAGATCCGCCTGTACGTTCAAATCTTCCGGGTCGTCATATTCTGCCAGCGGCGCAAAAACTCCCGGCCCGGCGTTGACCTGGGCATACAGCCAGGTGATCTCGTTCCATGCGTCCGTGACCATGGCCTTGTCGGCATCAGCCAGATCATTGGCCACGTCCGCGTGCGTCTGCGCCGCTGCCTGAGAATTCTTGCCTTCCATTTCCACTGTCAGGGTCTGACCCATGAGGACCTTGGAGATAGCCCTGTCCTGGCGGGCAAGAAACTGCTCGTGGAGCTGCCCCTGCGTCTGCCCGGTCCCTTCCAGCTTAACGTTGGCGCCATAGGGGATCACGGCTACGGCATCCTGCACCATGCGCGAAAGCCCCCGTGCCATGTCCTGCTTCTCCAGCGCCGTCGCCCTGGCCGGAGCTTCACCGACTACCCAGGGCATACCATGGCGCTCAACAAAACGGGCATAGAAAGACAGGCCGCCGCGCTTAAAGCTCACCGGCCACAGGCATCGGCTCAATAGCCGTAAGCCATAAGGATTGTCGTAGGTGGCGTGGTGCGTGACTAATACGAACTTTCCCGCGGGCAGCGGGCGTGGATCTGCGCAGAACAGGCCGTATTCTCCAACGAACACAGGCTGGTTTCGGCTGTCGAAACGGAACCAGTGATAGGGCTTCGGTACGATGTCAACGATATGCCACCAGTCCCCGTCAAAACGCCAAATAAGTTCCAGCGGAGTGAAGCCGTAAAAAGGCGCGTCAAGCATCCCGCTGACCACAGTACGCAGGTTGGTGCGCTCAAGGTCCTGCATGAAACGCCGGTGCAGTTCTTCCGCTTCCGGCGAGGGTGTTGCACCTTCCGGCGCTCCGGCCCGGAAAGTAAGATGGGGACAGTTCAGCACACGGTTCTTCCGGGAAAGCATCGCTGTCGTCACCTGGTCATCCGCTGAGAGCTCCTGCAGCACCCTGGCGTCGTCCCCGCGCCTGCGCAGCACCGGGTCCGGGTCCGGCAAGGTGCTCAGCCAGCCCTCCAATTCCCCGAAACATACGCCCGCATTTTGTCGCGTTGCCAGTTCCGTGGAAAGTTCCGCGCTGCTGAACGGCTCAAATGTGCCGTCCGGCATAAAAAGCCCATCTGCCATGTAAAAACCTCCGTTTCCCTGCCTTTGTGGCAAAAAAACGGAGGCCTTACCCTGAAAGGGCGCGTTCCATGCGAAGGTTTTCTGTCTGCTCACCAGCCACTCAAATCTAATCCGGGCATTCTTACCCCCACATACTCCCAGGGTTCTACACTTCCCAGCTCCCTGCGCGCGTCCAGCATCATGGCGCAGGCTACCACGGAATCTCCGTGCCTGCCGCCTGTCCTGTCCCTGGTACGCTGCTCCGGCACGCGGGCAACACCGCGCACCACACGCAGGCTGCGGAAGTCAGAAAGTACACCCGCATCCCTGGGCAGCACCAGCGTTTTATCCTCAATGCCGCTTTTGAGCAGCGGCATTGTCTCCCTGTACCACGCCTCGGAAATCATCACCTCCCGCGCCCGTTCCGGCCCGTACTGCTGGCGGGCCGCCTCGGCCAGCGCGGAACCGTTGCCCCGTGCGTCAAGAGACACGCCGGAGAATCGCGGCAGGGAGCCGATGACGGCGAATAATATCTGTTGCTGCGTCCGGTGCGGGCAGTCCCGCAGTTCCAGCACGAAGGGAGGGGTAAGCCGCAGATCGCGCTGCTCCGTTGCGGGCCAGAACACGGAAAGGTCGCCGGACCGGCCGAAGTCCACGCCCATGAAATGGGCGCAGTCGCCGGGAAGTTCCCCCATAAGGGGAGCTAGGTTATCCGCGATCCAGCCCCTGGTATAGGTTTCGGCCACGTCCAGCGGCCAGTCCACAAAATCCTCCGCCGGGGCAATCCATGTCACCACGGGGAGGGCTGCGTCCATGCACGCCTCAAGCATCGTTGTGGTCAGGTACGCTCCCGCCGAGCGCCGGGGAATACAAAAAAGCTCTTCATCCGCGCCGTCTCCGTAGTCCTCAATGATACCCGCCCGCCATGCATCCTCCGCCTCCCTCGTCCATTCGCGGGGCGGATGCGCACGCTTGCAGATAGTCCTGAACAGGCCGTCTGCTATGGCGTCATCAAGCGTGGTGCGGTGCAGGCTGTAGGCCAGCCGCCCGGCACGGATATCGTTAACAAGCTCATTAAAGGGGTTGTTTTCCCCGTTATGCGTGGAAAGGATAGATACGCTGCCGCCCCACATGAGCAACGCGAAGGCCGCCTTCATCAGTTCGTCCAGGTCGTCCACAAAGGCAGCTTCGTCAATAATGACGCGTCCCTGCTTGGACCTCAGGGAACGGGCCTCGGAGGGCAGGCCCCACACGCTGAAGCCGGAGGCAAAGCGGATGCGGTACACCGTGATATCCCGGTCAGCGTCGCGCAGCACAAGCTCCTCCATGTCGTGGGCCAGCACGTCGAGAGCCTTGGCCCAGAACGCGCAGTCTCGGATGAATGTCTGCGTCATTTCCTTGTTGTACGACAGGTAGAAAGTGTCCTGCCCGCCTGCTTCGCGGCTCTTGGAGGCCTCCAGCACGGAAAGGAACGCTTCGCAGTACGATGCGCCGATGCGGCGCGATTTCTCCCACACGCGCACCCGGGCCGTGTCCGCCATCCAACTGCGCTGATAAGGCAGAAATATGTCCGCCGCACCCCCCATTACGCGCCTCCCTCCACTATGCCGATAGCCTTGCAGATATGCTGTGCCATGTCGCTGGAAAGGCCGCGCCTGCGCTCCTGCTCGCCGGCATCATCCCTGGGCAGTCCGGCCTCCAGTTCGCCCAGCAAATCAAGACAGCGCTTGATGTCCTGCACGGTTGCCGCCGTGATTTTGGAAGGATCAGCGAGGGCCATACCCATCTTGCCCTCGACTGCCTGTTTCAGCGCAGCCACGGCATCGGCCCTCGTGGAAATTACAGGCCGGGCCTCAGGTTCGGCATAGGACGGAATCTTGCCGGAAGCGGCCAGCTCCGCCCGTTTCAGGGCCAGATTCTCAAGGGAGGCCACGGCAAACGCAGCCTGCGCAGCCTCCTTGCCATCCCCCGCTTCCAGAAGGCGTTCCAGGATAGCTTTGCGGCCCATGATGGTGTTGAAGCGAATCTCGCTTTCTGCCTGTGCCAGCTGCTCCCGCCGCCTGGCCCACTGGAATTTCTGCCCCCAGGCTTTGAGCGTGGTGGCTGACACGCCCGTCAGCTCCGCCACCCGGGCATAGGAAAGACGCTCCTCGCAATACAACTCCTGAGCCCGCCACACGGTGTCTGGCTCATGCTCCCAGCCCACGGCTAGTCCTCCAATTCGGCGTTCAGTATTTCGATACGTTTTTCTATATCGCGGATTTCCATGATCTGCTGGGCCAGCACGGCCATACCGTCTATGGCGTCCAGCTCCTGTATTTCGGACAGGGGAATGGCGGGATTCAGAATTTTCCGCAGTTTCACGAGGTTTTCCCTCGTTTTTGCTTCCAGACGTGCACGCTTTTCGCGCAGGCTCATTCTTTGCAGCTTAAAATCCATGCGCTCGCTCATATCAGCTCCTACATTCTTCCTCTGGCGGCTTCACGGGCCATGGGACATTGCATGTTGTTTTCCGTCAGGACGGCCATGCGTTGTAACGCTCCGATGCAGTTGGTGATGACATCGGACAAATCCTTGGCCATACGCTCGTAATTCTTCACCAGTTCTACGTTGTCGCGGTAGTATTTATCCGTCACGCTTTGGTTATCGCCCAGCTCCCTGATCATTTTCAGGGAATCATCCCTGTACGACGACAGAATGCGGGCGGTCTCCGCACTGTGCGCCTGCATTATCTCATCCGAGCGCTTCGTGCGCAGATGTTCAAAAAATAACATGGCGATGATGACAAGCGCCGGTCCGGAAAGTGCCAGTGTGAGTAATCCCGGCACGCCAAGCTGTGTCAGCACGGCGGCGATGCTCTGAGCCGCTGTGACAAGGGCTTCAAGTTGCGTCGAATCTATCATTCTTTGTCTCCGGGGAGCTGCGCCTCATAACAGTTCAGGGCGTCTTCAAGCCCGGCCACATACGCCCGGATGCGGGCATCGCGGACACGTAGCAGAGTGTAGCCCTCCCGGCTTTCAAGGAACACCCCTTTTATAGGGGGCAGCTCTGGCTTTGGGGGACGGGCACACCGCGCCACAGACACGACAGCTGGCGCTGGGGGCGGGTCTGGAGCAGGTTTGGCGCAGCCACTACAAAGGGCGATCAAGAGCATCAGAAAGGGCACGGCGCATCGCATTGTCCGGCACTCCTTTTTCTTCTTTCGGGGTCATGGCGCGCAGGGTCGCCCCGTCAAGCAGGGATTTCCATGCGTCTGCGTCCGCACGCGCTGCCGCCTCTCTGTCCAGGCAGGACTGCGCCTGCGCCTCAAGGGCGGCTTCGCCCTTTTGGGCCTGTTCGGCAAGAAGCTGCCAGCGGCCCGCTGCCTCCTGCCATGCTTTGAGATCGGTTTTCAGCGCAGAGCACATGGCCTCTGCTTTTTGCAGGCGCATATACTGCACTGCGAAAGTACTGCCACAGATGATGACGGCCACAAGCAGAATAACAGCGGTTTTCATGCGTTCTCCGGGCCGGTGCTGATGTTGCGCTCAAAAAACATTTGCCCGGCCTTGGCTGTCTGGCTGCCTACGAGCAGTGTGACTTCCTCCCAGCCGAGATGGATGAAGTGCCCCTCCCAGAAGCAGCCCCATACCCACATTCCCAGCACCACTATGCAGACGCACATGGTCACGATACGCTGGCACGACCAGCCACCGTCCAAACAGCGCAGGCTGTCGAGTATGCCAAGGCTCATCGCAGCCGCTCTGGGTATCGTCCCGTGGCTATCATGGAACAGATGGCGCGGGCGCGTCGTCCTGTCTGGTGATACCAGACAGAACTCCTGAGGTTTTCAGCGGCGCGGACGTATTCCCCGCGCCCGATCATGGGCAGGGTCGTATAAAAGCCAAGCAGGCCGCTCCCCTTAATGCCCCGCGCCTTGTCCCGGGCGCGGCCCACGCCCATGTTGTAGGCCATGTCCAGCAGGGCATCGGCCCTCACGTTATCACCACCGTTTCGCAGAGTGGCATAAACCGGACAGTGTTGCAGCAGGTCAGCATTTGTCGCCTGCAACTCCCACAGCATGGCCTCCTCAGCCTGCTCCCTGGTCCACGTCATACCGCGATCGCGCAGGACCCGCAGCAGACTCGCCCCACGCAGCCCACCGCGCTGGACGCGTCCACGTATGTCCTCAAATGGGATGAAACGCGGGTGCGCCTCAAGATTGCTTCCGTATCCGATAGTGCAATAACCTGCCGGACAAAGGTAGGGCCGCAGAAAAAGGCCTTCAAACTCTCGCAGCAACGCCAGATAGGCGTCAGAAAAAGAACATTTCATGGATCCCTCTCATGTTCGGGAGTCGTTTGTCAGAGCCCTGCCGGCTTACAAACAGCAGAGCCAGGGTTGGGCCGTACCGCCGCGGGCCATTAACGGCGGCACGGCCTGGAGGAACGAACCGGCGAAAAAAACGGCCCGTCCCGGCAATCATGCCGAAACGGACCGCATCCTGCCCGGAAGGGGTGCACACTGTGCGAACTTTATTCGTCAAAATCCTTGCAGAGTTCCCGCACTTCATCCACACGGATGCGCACGGGGTTGTCCCTTAGACGTACCAGCCTGCCCTCGGCAATGTAGTTGTACACGGTGCGCTCTGACACATTCAGACAGTACGCAGCCTGCTTCACGTTCAGAAGATTTCGCCGGGCCAGCATTTCCTGAGGCGTCAGCGTGTACGGTCTGACAGGGGGAACGCCGCTGTACCGGATGGGCAGGGGAAGAGGAAAGCCAGCTGGGCGCTTCAGGGTGCAGTGGTCCGCACAGCCGATGCAGCAGAAGACATCGTCACGCACAAACCAGAACGGCTTGTGTCTCCTGCACAGGAAATAGGGACATCCCAGCTTTTCGTACACGCTGCGTTCCGGTTCGGCATCATACGGCCGCCATCCCTCACGGGTCAGCGTCACGATCTCCTGTATGCGTGTTCTGGACATATCTCCTCCCTAAAACAGTCTGGAAAAAAGTTCTCTCCCTTCGAGGTCCGTCTGGGCACGGCAGGCTGCGCACTCTCTCCGATCCAGGCGGCGGCAGTGGGCGCAGCGGATTTCCTGCAGGGCCACTGCCAGATCTTCCCCTGTCAGCCCTGGGAGGGATGGAGAACCGCTTTCTTCGGAGATGCCCCCGGACAGGGCAGCCCCGATTCGTGCTAACTGAACATCCGTTTTGCCTGGATACCTCCCAGACAAAACCATGTACACCGTGGCCCGTTTCAGTTCCGGGTGCGCCCGGCAAAAAGCATGGATGGATACATGAGATTCCAGAATCCGCTCCCGAAGCCGGTCTGCATAGCTACTCATCGCCTGTGCCTTCGGCTTTCTGCTTTTTGTCAAAAGCCTTTTCCCGACGTTGCAGGTCTGACAGCAGGGTGGAAATCTGTTTCCCGTTCTGCATCCAGACGAACAACTCCACGCCAAAAGCCCGTTTGCAGCGAGTATTAAGGCTGGTCATGGAATACCCCAATTTACGCCAAATAGCCAGAATTTGCCGCTTTTCAGCCGCAAAGGGCATGGAGTCCGTAATCTCTATCCAATCCGGCCGGCCGTGCGGCGTCACACGGCGATTACGGCTTTTGGCTGGCGCGGTATAGGTCACTCCGTAGGTTTCGGTAAAAAGCTGCACCAGCCGGGAGAGCTGGTGGATATTCATATCCTTCCGGCTCCCGACGCCGAACTCCGAACGCAGCAGGTCGCGAAACGCTTCTTCATCCATTTCTGGTAACTGCTTCCGGGCAACCTCTATCTTCCGGTATAGGCCGAGGCGCATCCTGTTTGTGTCCATGACAGCCTCCTTCTTACATAGTCACGCCCACGCGGGGCATGAAAAAAACACTGATCTATTCTTTAGCTGCTCGTCAGGCCCAGAGCGCCACCCCTGGGCGACCGCCCCGCCTTTTGGAACAGGCGGGGCGGTTTCGCTTTCGGCCTTATCGGCTGGGTTCTATCTTTTTGAGCTCATCCCTGAGCGGCTTGAAAAGGCTGAATTTTGCTGCCATGCAGGCCGGAATAGTCATGGGGGCGCCCGTGCGCGGGTTGCGGCCCATACGTTCCGCCCGCTGTTTCACGAAAATCTTGCCGAGCCCCGAAAGGGGCACTTCACCTCCCTTTTGCAGTTCCATCAGTGCTACGCTGCGGAGAGCTTCAAAGCAGCGCTCCACGGTATCCCTGGAGATTCCGCTGCTCTCGGCCACGGCCTTTTTGAGTTCAGTCTGGTTCATGATTTACCTCTCTTATATCAGATGCGCTGATACACGAATTCGCGGCTGTATCCGTTCTGTATCAGCAGGTTTCTGGCTCTCGCCGTGATTGCAATGCAAATATCGCTGCGCTGCTTTGGCGTGGCGTTTGCCCATTGCGCTGTACGTGTCAAATTGTCCAGCTCCGTCGGGCCAGAAGGACATTGCTCCCTCAACACCCTCCGGGCATATTCCAACGCAAATGCTTCAATCTGCGACTTCCTGAATACGGGCTGCACCATGAGTTTCCCCCTGTCCGATCTGCTCTGGCACCGCGTCCCGTCTGATTTCAATAAAGAAGGTATCTGACGTCTGACGTTTGAGACCTACCAGTTCCAGCCGCTCATCCGGCCAGTCTGCGGCCCTTTCCTTGTCCACCTCTTCCTTGATGCGGATGCCGTCCGTGAAGTTATACTGGTGAAGTTTTTCCAGTGTCATCCCTGACGTGATTCCACGCATCTGCACAATTCTGGTGCTGGCCCGGAACCCAATGGTGCCAAAGGCAAGATCAAGGCTCTTGGCTTTGGTAAAGAGGTCCGCCCGGTTCAGCCTGGCGAAGACTGCCACGGCGTCCGCCAGCTCCCTGCGCCGGGCCTGCAGAGGGGCGCTGCTCTGGCTGGCCTGCATCTTGGCGGCGTCTATGGCTTCCTGCATGGAGTGCTCAATAGACTCCAGTTTGCGGTCCAGCGACGCGATTTCCGCCAGCGCCCCTTCCGCCTGCTGGCGGTCATTTACAATGTGTGGATTGGGTTTAATCCGCGCAGCCATCACGCATAGCCTCCCATATATTTTCGTGTGCAAAGGTCTCAGGCTTATCCGGTACGATAAGCGAGGCTTCCATGGTTTCGGCCTGCTCAGCCGCAGCATCCAGCTCCCGCCGGATGACGCGCAAAATATCAGGAGCATCCTTCTGCGCCTGGACGTCTTCCAGAGAAATCCTGATGCTTCGCAACTTTTCAGACAACATACTATTCCTCCACGTTCTCATTTTGGTTGACGGATTTTTCAAACCTGGCCAAAAGAATTTTGGCTGAATTCACGATGACCCGGGCTGTACGCAGCGCGTAGGGGTCGGCGCACAGCATCAGGCGTATAATTGTCGCCGCTGCTGCCCGCTCCTTCTGGAAGGGATCTGCCTCGCGGACTGGCGGGTATGGGGTTTCAGGCGTCGCGTGCGCTTTGCCTGTAGCGCGGAAGAGAACCGCTCTCCTGCTGTTGCGCCCGGTCCGTTCGAGAAAACCTTCGCCTTCCAGCCATGCCACATAGCGCAGAATGTGCGTGTAGCTGACGCGGGTCATCAGGGCACAGTCGCTGATAGACCAGCCCGCTTTTGTAGTCCGGACGAAACGCCAGATGATGGTGTGCATCCGGCCCCCGCGGGGACGGCGCTGCTCGTCATAGGTGCATACTCCGGGACGCACGGGCTGTATCTCACCATGTCTCTTCATGTCGGCCGCGCGGGAACGCACCACGGCCTGCTCTGCTTCACTGCTCAGTCCCAGAGCCTCATAAACCTGCCGGTAGCTGACTTCACGGCCTCCGTCGCCAAGCGCCCGGATGGCCTTGCGTACCATGTCGGTGGAGATTTTCACGACTGCCCTCCTACTTTCGCCGCCAGGTGTGGGCGGAAAGAGCCGTATCCAGCATGGCCTGATCAACGGTGAAACTGCCGCCCGCCCTGGCGGATTTTTCGAGCAGCAGGCACAGGGTTCGTACCAGCCGGAAGTCTCCCTCTGTTTTCTGGGTAATCTCGGAGGCCAGCGCCAGCGGCACTTCCAGCCCTGCCGCCTGCATGGCGTACATGGCCACTTCCGAGGGTGATATGGGCCCGAACTCCACTTCGTAGGCCACGCGCGACCAGATGCGCCGCCGCTCGGATAGCAGCCCGAAGATTCCTTCCTCGCCTATGAGAATGACAGGGGCACCTGTCATCTCATGGATGTCACGAAGGTCTTCAATCCTGTCGATCTTCAGCCTGTCCGCTTCGTCTATAAAAATAGGCTGCCGGTTCTCCTCCAGGAGGGACACGATCAGTTCCTTACAGCGGTTCCCCGTGTGCCGGGGCATATCCATGTTCTTCCCCCTGACTTCGAAAAGCAGGCGCTGCAGGAAGCTGGTCTGGCTCCATCCCTGCCAGACACGCACATACGCGCCGCCACGCTGGATGTGATACCTGTCCGCCGCTACGCTCTTCCCTCGCCCGGCCTGCCCGTAGGCAAGCACGAAGCCCGAGAGGTTGCGCCCGGCACCTACGACTTCGTCCACGGCGTTGTCGAATCTGGTCATAGCCCCAGTCTCAATGATAGTTTCGCGCATCTCGTTCCTCCATTATGGAACACTTGTCATTCCATGCCTTTTCGCCTTCGCGGAAGGCCGTCCAACTGTCGAAGCACTCAGTCATGTAGGCCTTCACAAATCGCCTGATGGTGGTGTCGGAGGGCACGAACAGCCCCTCCGCCTGAAACTTGCGCTGCACTTCCCGCACGCATTGGCTGATGGCCGGGGCATTCGGGTTCAGGACGTGCCCCAGGATGATATACTGGTGCCGCTCCGTCAGCAGCGTACGCACCCGATGAGCTCCTGCGGCTTCGTCTACGGCGTTGCCGAATCTGGTCATAGCCCCAGTCTCAATGATAGTTTCACGCATCCCGTTCCTCCATAACGCTATGCCTGTGCGGCGCGGGCCTGTTCCCTCGCGTACACCTGGCGCAGCCCGTCAAAATATTTCTTCCAGTAGGTCTGGTATTCCGTGGTCTGTTCCCAGGCCTCCATCCACGCGACATCGTCCGGCACAAGGTCGATGGACTGCTCGAATTTAACGTTGAACAGGTAAGCGTACCGTTCCTGAGAATCCTTCCATCGCTTGAGGGCAGACGGGGTGTAAGCCGGAGCGGCGTTCATGGCCGCGACAGCAGCATCCCTCTGTGCCGCGAACGCCGCCTCTTCCTCTGCAGTGGGAGGCTTCGGTTCAGAGGGACGCGCTGCAGGTATTGGCCTGGGTTGCAGTTGGGTAACTGACAACACTCGGGCCTGAGCCTCCGGCAGAACATCCGCGGTGAGCATTTTCGTAATACCCGCGAAACTCTGCTTCTTCTGTCCCTGTTTCAGTTCTGCCGCTGCCCGGAAATCCTCCTGCTGCTCCGCCGTGCCAAGTACTCTGGCCACGGGATGCAGGCCGCAGGCAATACGGTGATGTTCACGATCCAGCGCCTCGCAGAGGAAAGTTCCATCCAGTGTGTAGACGAATACGCTGAAGGGGTTGAGGTACTCATCGTAACGCACAAGGACGGGATGGCGTCGGGAAAAGAGTGCCTCGTGCCAGTACAGACGCCCGTTGATGCGAATGCCATCCTTGGTGATGGTCCGCACTTCTTGCTGCATCATCAGCAGGGTCAGGCGCTGCATCTCCTCCGGAGTAAGGCCCGGGCCGCGCCCGGCTTCCATCACCGCTCCTGGTGTTGCACCGTGCAGGTGTGTGCGGAACTGGGGACGGGCCTTGTATTCCTCAAACCAACGGGCTACCTGCAGCTTAGTTTCCTCCAGCGTCAGAGGACGTGCGCCCATCTTCTCGTACAGCTTGCGGTGCATTTTTTCCCCGCGCATCATGCGGGCTGGCTTGTGGGCAATGTCGTAGCCTGTGTACGAAGGCATCCATACTTCAAGCTCGTGCATGGTCCCAAAGAAACGCTCAACCGGCTTGCTCTGCCCGTGGTAGGGCCATGCGTGGATGACCGTGCAGCCGAGGTCGCGGTACAGACCGAGAAAGCCTGCCTGCTCAAAGTCCGGACAGCCCTCAAAGAACCGGGCCCGGAAAGCCCGGCCGTTGTCGAGGTAGATGACGCGCGGGAACTTGCCCAGAATGATGCAGCTGCGTCGAAACGCCGCCGATATGCAGGCCGTGTTCTCCGTTGCCATGATCTGCCAGCCCAATGGGCAGTTGCTCGCGCCGTCGTAGAACAGCACAAGCGTCATACGCTTGGGCTTGCCCGTGTCCGGGTCAATGCTTTCGAAGTTCAGGGTGTGACCGTCCGCGATCACCACATCACCCACTTCCACCAGGTTCCAGTTGCGGAGAAGGCTTATGGCACACTTGTCATTCCATGCCTTTTCCCCTTCGCGGAAGGCCGTCCAACTGTCGAAGCACTCAGTCATGTAGGCCTTCGCGAACCGCCTGATGGTGGGGTCGGAGGGCACGAACATCCCCTCCGCCTGAAACTTGCGCTGCACTTCCCGCACGCACTGGCTGATGGCCGGGGCGTTCGGATTCAGAACGTGCCCCAGGATAATATGCTGGTGCCGCTCCGTCAGCAGCGTACGCCCCCGATGAGCTACACCGCGCCTGTCCGCAAGAATCAGCACACTCCCGGCTCGCTCCTGCTTCACCTTCCAGCGTTCCAGAGTCTGCCAGGATACAGGACCGATTTCCTCCAGCAGCTTCGGCCACACTCCGGCACGGTAGGCTTCCACAAATGCCGCTTTCTGTGTCTTGGTTGCACCGTTTTTGCGCTGCCATACAAGGTACTGCCGCAGCAGGTCCGCCCGCGCCAGCGCCTTGTAGCGCTTCTTGTCGTCCAGTATGGCCGGGGTCGTGACAGATGAAAGCTGCTTTTGGGGCAGAGATTTCTCTTCGCCTAAGGCCTGCTTCTCCTCCGCGGCCCGGATGGCTAGCTGTGTTTCCTCCGGCATGGAGGAAACAAGCCATTCCTTGCCGCCACCGCGTCCTGCGCGTTCTTGGTTTTGCCATTTTTCTCGTTTGGCACGCCGAATGATTGAGGAAGCAAAGGAGAGTTCAAGCAAGGGCATTAGCTCTTTTGTTGTGTAGGCTTCCTTGAGCGCCATAGCAACCGCCTATGCCACATCTTTTGCGCGGCGTGGGTCAAACAAAAGCCGTTCAGGAATACCGAAAAAACGGAGCGCATCTAGCACGCGAGGACTATGTCGATAACCGTTCATCGTGGCGGATACGGTTTGCGGCGTCACACCGGCAGCCTCCGCCACATCCACAAAATTTTTGCCCTTGTCATCAAGAAGGCGTTGAATCTCTCGTTTGGAATCTGCGCGCTTCCGCCCGTAGGGTTGCAACTTGCTCATAAAGAACCTCCATCAGAAGTTGCCATTGCTAAAACGGGGGCTGCCTGATATGGCTGATTTGTCACGTTCTTTTTCAACCGCCCGCAACTTCTTTTTGCGTTAAATTTTACGCGATGTCAACAAAATATTGCGCAAAATTTAAAAATCTACAAAGTTTGAATTTTGCGAGCAAAACAAATGGGTTGTGAGTTATCCTACGCAAAACTTTGCGCAAAACTTTGCAACCCGAAAGCTTTGCGCCATGAAGGATTTATCAGAACGTTTAATCGCCCTCCGCGCCGGCTCTTCACGCCGTGAGTTCGCTAGAAAACTGGGGATCACAGAGAGCACACTGCGCAACTATGAAAAAGGTGCTTCGATTCCAGATGCGCAATTTTTAGCCGAAATATGTAAAAAATTGCAAATTTCACCAGAGTGGATGTTATTAGGTTCGGGGTCTATGCACGCAACCGAGTCTGTTTATGAACAAACAGCCACACTCTGTGAGAGCTTGCAAGGCGAGTGCCAACGCTGCTCTAAATTAGAGCGCGACTTAGACGTTGAGAAGAAAGAACGCCGCGAGTTAGCAGTGGACAACCGCAGGCTTTACAGAGAGAAAGAGGAGCTTCTGCGTGAGAATAGTGCTCTACGGGAGCAACTTGCCCGGCTGGAAACTGCCTCCGCAGAAAAATCCCCCCAACAGCGCGTCGCACTGGCTGGGGATGGGATTCATGACATACGATCCGCAGTTGAACCTCTTCCTGATTGTGCTGAGAAGCGTGCCATAGCCTCAAAAAAGTAAGAGATCGCCCCTGTACACCATGTGATGCAGCAGGGGCGGTCTGATTCTCAGTGCCCTAGTGGGGGTGCCGTCCAACTTGCGTGACGAACTAACCGGAAACCCGGCCTCATTGTTTCAAGTTTGAAATTTTGAAATATTTTTGTTCCACAAAAATTTCAGATGGATACAACAAAGGCGGATGTTCAACTTCGAGAAGAAGAACTTGAACACTCCAGAGACTCTAGGGGAGCGTATTTCTCCCCTGCGATGAAACATCATCCAATCGAAATTTTCTTCAGCTATTGATGTGTGACTTGGAATGAAAAATCGGTATAAAGTTCAAAAAAATCGATTTTTTCATAATTTTAAATAAATTTAAGATGTTATCAAAATATATTCGGTATAAAATTTGGTATAAACTTCAGACAAAGGAAGTTTATACTTATGGAAAATATAACCGCACAGTTAAAACAAGTGCATAGGAAGCGTAGCACAAAGGAGTTTGCCACTGATGCAGCAGGAGAGGCCTGATTTTCAGTGGCCTGGTGGGGTTGCCGTTCTCAACTTGCGTGACGAACTGGCCGGAAAACCGGCCTTCGTTCTCAAACCTTTCCTGTGGCATTTTTTCGCGGGCGGTCAAGTGTCAGGCCCGCGCCAGTCAAGGGAAAGTCGCCTATTGGCCCAGTAGGATCGGCCTCATCCCTCATTCTCATCTATCGTGACCCCCTACACTCACCGTAATAAAAAAATAATATCCCTGTTTGATATTTTGTTTTTCACCGCCCGGTCTGCTGTATTTTTCCGGATGTCATGGCTGGGCTGAACATGCGGTGAAAGGCATTGTGCTTCCGAGTGGCTTCAGGTTTGCCGGCCGAAGGCGGATTGGCTGTCTTCACAGGAAGGCGTGGGGGGATTCGCGGCAGGACCGTGCGTCCTGTGCAATGGTGCCTGACGGAACCTGAATATTTTGGGGGAAGGAAGAACTTGCTGTCTCAGAGCAATGGAGCCTGCCTGATTTCAAATCAGGCAGGCTCCGGGATTCAGATATGCGTCTCCGTAATCTGATCAGAGTCCCAGCAGATTGGGCAGGAACGTGGTCAGGCCTGGGAAGAGGATAATGACCACGAGGGCGAGTATCGCCGCGAGGATAAGAGGCAGGCTTGATTTGCTTATTTCTTCCATGGTCAGGTTGCTGATATGGGCGGCAACATAGAGGTTGACGGCCACGGGGGGTGTCACCTGGCCTATGGCGAGGTTGACGGTCATCACTATGCCGAACCAGAGGGGATCCCAGCCAAAATTGGCGATGATGGGCAGCATGAAAGGCAGGAAGACGTAGTAAATCGAGATGGCGTCGAGCAGCATGCCCGCGAAAAGCAGGATGATGTTGATCATGAGCATGATGACAACGGGACTGCTGGAAAGGGAGAGAAAGAGCGAGGATCCCTTTTCGATGAGACCCACAGTGGACGCCACCCAGCTGAAGAGGCCTGCGCAGGTGACCACGATCATGACGATGGCCGTGGCGCGCATGGACTGCGCAAAAATCTCGAACAGCATTTTGACGCTGTTGATTGTCTTATAAATGAAGATGCCGACGAAAAGACCGTAGAAAACAGCAATGGCTGCTGCCTCTGTGGGCGTGAAAATGCCGCCGTATATGCCCCCGAGAATGACAACAGGCGTCATGGCTCCCCAGAACGATTCTTTCAGGATCTGGAGCATGGGCTTAGTGCGCCTGACGCCGTGGTAGCCGCGTTTTTTGGAAATGATCACGACAGCGGCGAGAATAAAGCCGGCGACGACCAGGCCGGGGATGAAGCCGCCTGCAAACAGGGCCGGAACAGAGACATCTGTGATGCCGCCGTACACAATAAAGGCGATGCTCGGAGGGATGACGATGGCGATACCCGAGGTGACGGCGACGGCCGATGAGGCGAAGGCTTTGTCATAGCCGGCTTTGACCATGCCGGGAATGAGCACCAGACCGAGGGCCGCCACTGTGGCCGGACCGGAACCGCTGACAGCGCCCCAGAACGTGCACACGGCGACGGAGGCCACAGCCAGTCCGCCGGTCTTGTCACCGACGAGGGCTTCCATCAGCTCGATGATGCGCGCTGCTATGCCCGCACGTTCCATAATGTAGCCGGCCAGAATGAAGAAGGGGATGGCCAGGAGCGGAAATTTGGCAACGCCCGCGAAGAAGTTATAGGAAATCATGCCAATGCCCATGTCCCAGCCCCAGACGATAACAAGGGCGGAGAAACCAAGTGCGACGGCGATGGGCACACGGATGATGAGCGGAATGACGAAAATGACCAGCAACCAGAATGCCGGATCTGAGAAAACTGCGCTGTTCATGGCTGTCCCTTAGTATTTGCCCGTACGGAGAGTGTGTGTGGCGCGCTGCAGAATGCGGAAGATAACCAGCAGTGAGAGCAGGGGCGTGCACATGGTATAAAGCCAGACCGGAACTTCCAGAGACTCTGACGTTGATTCGAGTTCGATTTCATCGAAAACTTCCAGAGTTCCCGTCCAGCAGAGAGCGGAGAAGAACAGTACGCAGAGGATGACGCATACGATGTAGAGAAATAGTCGGGTGGTCCTGGGACAAGCATCATAAAGCAGGTTCATGCAGAGGTTGCTGCCCTCGCGGAAGGCCCGGGCGGTACCTAGCAGAACAACCCAGACAAAAAAGTTGATGGTGATTTCTTCTGTCCAGGCGAATGAGAAATTTGTGCAGTATCTGACGATGACGTTGAGGAACGTGATTGTCACCATCACAGCCAGCATTATCGATCCGAGAATGTCTTCGAACCGCTTGTCGAGAAAGGACCACATGGGATTATATTCCTTAAAGAAACCGGGCCGGCTATGTGTGCACAGCCGGCCCGGAAAAACAAAAAAACTACTTGACGGAGGCCATATCCTCTTCAGCGGCCTTCACGAGAGCAGGACCAATTTTCTTGGTCCAGTTGTCACGGACGCTCTTGGTGGCGTCGACGAAGGCCTTCTTCTGCTCAGCAGTAAGCTCAACAACGGTCATGCCGTTCTTCTTCATGATAGCCATGGGATCGGTTTCCTGCGGGGCCTTGTTGAGGCTCTGGAGGTACTTCAGAGCTGTGCCGTCATCGAGGCCGATGCGGGAAAGAGCCTTGCTGTACTTTTCGCTGAGGGCAGCGCACTCGGTGATGATCTTCTGATCCTCAGCGGAGAACTGCTTCCAGACGCCGGGATTCACGCTGTTCAGAAGCGGGTCGATGAGGTAATGCCAGTCGCACATGTACTTGTGATACTGCCACAGCTTGGCGGGGATGATGATGCCGTTGGTCGGATTTTCCTGACCGTCGACGATGCCCTGCTGGAATCCGGTGATGGATTCGGCCCAGTTCATATTGACCGGGTTGGCGCCAAGAGCGCGGAAGGTTTCAATGAAAAGCGGGCTGCCGACAACGCGGATCTTCATGCCCTTGAGGTCTTCGGGCTTGGTGATGGGGCCCTTGTTGGTGGTCAGTTCACGGAAGCCGTTTTCAGCCCAGCCGATGACGTGGACGCCCTTCTTTTCAACGGCATCGATCATCATTTTGCCGGCCTTGCCTGCGAGGATGGCGTCCATAGCCTTGTAGGGCTGGGGCTGCACGCCGATAAAGAAGGGCAGGCAGGGAAGGTTGAGTTCCTTGATCTGGGGAGACCAGTTGATGGTGGAACCGAAAGCGAAGTCGATGGCTCCCTGACGGAGCATCATGAATTCATTGGTCTGCTTGCCGGCAAAGAGCTGGCCGGCGGGGTAGACCTTGATGTTGACGCGGCCGTTGGTACGTTCGCGGACCAGGTCGGCAAAGTAGAAGGCACCCTGGGCCCAGCCGGAAGTGGGACCGGGGACGACGCTCAGTTTGTACTCCTGCTTGTACTCGGCTGCCATGGACGGCGTCGCGATGGACGCGGCACAGAACAGAACAGCAAAAGCTTTACACACTCTGGTGAACAGCCTGTTCATGGAATCCTCTCCTCCTGAAAGTGAAACAGATGACCGGCGCGGAGCCTCAGGCCGTTCAGGATAAAAAAGAACCTGCGGTCTCTCTGTCCCAGGCAGCCCTCAGGGGCTGCACCACCGTCAATGGCGGCGGCGGTTTCAACGGAATGGAACAGGAGAAAGCAGGTTCGTATCCGACAGCTTCGCAGATGACTCCACACTGATGTTCTCAAACTAAAAAACAGAATAAGGGGAAAGTCAATAAAGTTTCTGTTTTCAGGTGGATTAACAGAGTGTCTGCCGGATGAGAGGGGAAAGTTGTTCAGCTGAGCCTGGCACGTATTTTTTCTGCAAGGCCGTTCATTTCCTCCATGGAATCGTACTTGCCCTGGGGCCACAGTTTGAGTCCGTCGCCGTCAAAGCGGGGAATAAGATGCCAGTGCAGGTGATCAACTTCCTGACCTGCTGAGCGTCCGTTGTTCTGGTAAATGTTGAGTCCTGTGGCTCCGGTGGTTTCCATGACAGCACGGCCGACTTTTTTCATGAAGGAAACGAGCTCGCCGCCCAGCGCGGGATCCAGATCAAAAATATTTCCGGCGTGCTTTTTGGGGATGATCAGCGTGTGCCCCTTATGGACGGGGTTCAGGTCGAGAAACGCGTACAGGCTGTCGGTTTCATAAATTTTGGAAGACGGAATTTTGCCCTGTGCGATAAGGCAGAAAATGCATTCACCCATGATGTTTTCTCCTTTTGAAATAGAACAGCTGACGGCGCGCACCGGAATCATGCGCTGTGCGAGCCCTTGCCCGTGGGAGCGTTTTCGTGGTGCGTTCTTGAAGCCCTGGCCATGGACGGGGGAACGGGTGAGGAAACGCGGCCGGATTTTCCGGCTTCTATTTCAGCGGCGTTTCTGCCTGGAGCGTTTTCAGAGGCAATTTTCCCCTGCCTGATGAGTTCCAGAAAGGCGATGGCCGGCCCCGTGTCCCTGGCGTGCTCTTTCACCATGGCTGATTTCGTTGTGGACGGTGTTTTGGCAAGAACAGTGGGCTCATAGACCGCGATGGTGCCGTTCTCATTGAAAGTGGGACCGTAGTTCATGCCTATGAAGGGCCACATCCAGCGCCCGCGGGCCTCATTGAAGCGGAAAATGTAGATGCGCGTTCCCTGCTGCCCTCTGTCTGTGAAAAGGGCTGCGCGCCGGCTCCCGTCCTCATGCGTGTATTCAATGAGCATTTCGGCCTGGGGGAGAGGGATGATCTCTCCGTTTTCATTGAACAGAGAGGGGTGATGCACGCTGCCATCGCTGGAAGTTGTCGTTATATCCGTCTGTTCTGGCCCGCAGACGTATACTGTGGCGCCCACCAGCCTGGCCCGCAGTTCGTCCAGGGATTTCCAGGTAAAAGTGAGCCCCCTGCGTTTGAGGGGCATGATATCCATGAAGAGGGTCTTAACGATTTCACTGCGCCACATTCTGCACGTCCGTGATATTTCTGAAGGTTGGAAAATGCTGCCGGATGACGGCATGAGATTTTTACTTTGAGTCGCGCCGTTTTTTTGTCGTTTCATCCGAGGAAAACAGGCCATCGAACTTTTCGCTTGAGAATTTTGAAAGGAAGACACGGCTCCTGTGCAGATCGCCGCTCATGGTTGCCACGATGAACTGTCCGTCCTGCACCATGATTCTCGCAGATCCGTCATCGCCTTCGTAGGTTGTGTAGTTGAAGTACGCGACATCGTCCTTGTACACGGGCTTTTCGTGTGCCTTGTACTGTTCAGCGAAGCTCTCAGCTATGGTGTTCAGGTCGGAGTCGCCGGCGGAACCCTGGACAAGGGTGACGACAGCATCGTGGGCTTTTGACGTGAAGACGATAATATTCAGCCCTGCAGGCTCGGTCTGCTCAATGACCTGCCAGTTTTCGGGCAGGTCGATGCTGTACAGATTTGTCGATATGGTTTTCTGCGCCGTCTGCTCGGCCCAGGCGGGGAGTGAGAGGCTGAGGAGAGCCAAAAGAATGAGGAGTATTTTTTTCAAGGAGGAAGCCCCTATTTTCAGGAATGATCTGCTCCCGGAAGCGCACCGGAAAGTATGCCATTCAATAGACCAACGCATGCCAATTTACAAGAAGGAGCCTCTTCCCTGGCTGATCTGCTCATCAGGTGTCAGCCCCGGCCTCCGCAGCCAGCCGGGCAGACAATTTTGCAGGAATATTTTTTTCTGCTTGACGAAAATGTCAGTTAGGCGTAGAAGTGCGTCTGTTCAAAGCGTTCCCCAATAGCTCAATCGGCAGAGCGGGTGACTGTTAATCACTAGGTTGGCGGTTCAAGTCCGTCTTGGGGAGCCAGCAGAAAAGAGTAGGCGGTCTTTGTAAGTACTAATGTACTGCAGAGACCGCCTTTTTTTATAAAACAGGCTCAGAAGGATATCAGAAAAACTGTTTTATGACTGCTGGGCCGCTGTCCGGCCATGTACCGTTTGTGGAGAACGCCGCCGGCGTGGAACCGCCGGGCCTGCGCACGCTGCAGAAGTTTTGTTCGCCCTTTCGCCTGGAGCTCCGGCAGAGCAGTCTGACGGAGACGAATAGTCCGGAAACGCCTCCCGGGCTCCGGATGCAGATCGGTCTCGGGGAAGGCGATGCCTGCGTGGACCGGGAAAGTGAAGTCCGGATTAGTGCGTCAACTGCCTTTCGGATGGGGACGTGTGTCATAAACTCCTTGAAAGTCTGAAGACTGATAAGGGCTCCTCCCGACTGATTCGCCGATCGTTCCGCAGATGGACATCCCTGTTCCGGCCGGGCTGGTACTTCGGGGGTGCCTTTCCGGTAGTGTGCCAGGTGAAGTTGAACTGACATCTCTGCCAGGGCCGCATCAGCCCTCCCTGCCTGCTGCGGCGGCAATTTCCCGTGCTCGTTCAAGAGAATCATTTCGTGGATCTGCCGGTCCCGCCCCTCAGACCCGTCAGAAAGTCTGTCCCGGGCTCCAGAGCAGGGCATTAGGGTATGCATGAATATATATTGTTATATTTATATAAAGATAACAATATATTTCAATATAATAATATATAATAATTACAACTAGATGCCTGCCGTTCTCCTGGAATCACTCTGCTTTTGTGAAGGGAGAAGCCTGGAAACGCAGAAAGCCGCCCTGTATCGGACGGCTTTCTGCGTTTTGAGAGTATAAACTGGTTACTGCCTGCGGGCTTCTTCGGCCTGCCGCTGCGCCTTCACGAGACGGTCCAGCTTTTTATGATAGCGATCCGTTTCGCTGTACACGCAGCCGCAGTACGGCTGGCGGTAAATTCCCATACTTATGGAGAGGTCAATGCCGGCCTGCCAGTAAGGACGGAAGTCGCGGTACATGAAGATCGGTCCGCCGTCCTGTCCGGAGAGACGTTCTCCGGCTTTTCTGATGGCTTCATGCGGCTGATACTTTGAGTACAGCAGGGAGGAGAAGAAATGGGTGAAACCCATTTCCTTCGCCTTTGTGAACGTGGCCTCCATACGGCTTGTCACGCAGTAGGTGCAGCGCTCCGGCGGGGTGTCGCGGTTCTGAACGGCTCTGAGCCAGTCCGTGATGTTCCATGCGGCGTCGTCGAAGAGAATGGGAATTCCGAAATACGCGCAGGTCTGTTCAGCGGCTTCGTGGCGGCGGAGATACTCCGCCAGGGGCTGGATGTTGGGATTCATGAAGTACCCCGTTATGTTCCAGCCCTCGGCCAGGAGCGTCCTGATGCAGATGCAGGCGCAGGGGCCGCAGCAGATATGCATGAGGAGCCGGTTTCCTTCGGGCGCCCGGGGGCCCGGAGGAAGCGGCTGCTGTTCTGTCGGTTCGGTCATGATTACGGCTTGATGGTGATTTCGATGTTTTTGTTAAAGCGCTGCTCGAGCTCTTTGAGCGCGTCCCGCTTATGGTTGAGCAGGTACAGGCCGAGTTCCTGGGGCAGTTCGTACTGGCAGGGCGAGGAAGAACGCGAGCGCAGGGCGCGGGCGATATCCCTGAGAGCCTGCAGGGACTGCCACTCCAGATTACGGCGCAGGCCTGTGCCGCCGCAGGCGGGGCAGGGTTCCATGGAAATGGAAATAGCCGAGTTGCCCGTGCGCTGGCGCACGAGCTCGAGCAGGCCGAAGGAGCTCATGTGCGCAACGTCGTGACGTGCCCTGTCGTATTTCATGGCGTTGCGGAGCGTGCGCTCCACCTCGGCCACGTGCTTGTGCTCCTTCATCTCGATGAAGTCGATGACCACCTGGCCGCCTATGTCGCGGAGCTTGAGCTGGCGGGCGATGGTCTCCGCGGCTTCCATGTTTGTCTTGAAGGCCATGGCCTCGAAATTGCCTTTGCCGGAGATCTTGCCGGAGTTGATATCGATGGCCATAAGCGCTTCCGTCTGGTCGAAGCACAGGCGGCCGCCCGAGGGCATGAGCACTTCGCGGCTGTAAATCTGGTCGAGCTGGCGGCGAAGGTTGAAGCGCTCCCACATGGAACGGCGGGCATCATTGTGCAGGCGCACGAGCTCCTTCTTGTTGGGGAAGAGCAGGGCGACAGTGTTCCGGATGCGTTCGGCCATATCGGCGTCGTCCACCCATACCTCCGTCACGTCGTCCGTGAGGTAGTCGCGGATGGCGCGTTCGGGGAGGCCGGGCTCCCTGTACACGCAGGCCGGAGCCTTCACCTCAGTGGCTTTTTTGCGGACTTCAGCCCAGGTGCGCTTCAGATAGACGAGGTCATTCTTGAGCGTGGCCTGAGTCACGCCGGCGCTTACCGTGCGGACAATGACACCGAGGTCATCACCGGGATCGATGCCGTGCATGAGCTCGCGCAGGCGGGAACGTTCCTCTTCGTCGCTGACCTTCCGTGAAATGCCAATCTGCTCCTGTCCGGGGGTGAGCACCAGGAACCGCCCGGCGAGGGAAATCCATGTGGTGAGGAAGGCACCCTTCGAGCCGTTTGGTTCCTTGACCACCTGCACAAGCACTTCCTGTCCGATGTGCAGAACTTTCTGGATGGGCGGGAATTTTTTGCCGCGCGCGGGCTCGAAGTGTCCGGAATAATACTCGGGGTGGATTTCATCGATCTGCAGGAATCCGTTTTTTTCCTCGCCGAAGTCGATGAAAGCGGCCTGCAGATTAGTATCGATGTTGTGAATGACGCCCCTGTAGATGTTGCCCTTGATTTTTTTCTGGTGGAGCATGTCGAGATAATATTCTTCGAGCACGCCGTTATTGGTGAGGGCGACTTCCACCTGTTCACCGGGGAGGATGCTGATATACATGCAGCGTCTGCCGGCGGGACGGCGCTGCTGCTGGGGAGCCGTCTGGCTGACCGGCTCGGTCCTGACATGCTCCGGGGTCTGGTTTTCCTCGTTTTCCTGGGCTGCGCGGCCTTCGCTGCTTTTGCGCCCGTGTCCGCGGCCGCCCCGGCGTCCGCGCCTGCGCTTCTTTCTGTCACCGCCGTCCTGTTCGGATTCGGTCTCATCGTCAGATGACGCGGTGCCGGCGGATGCGGCGTTTTCGTCTTCTTCCTGATTTTCCTGGGCAGGGGCTCCGTCATTTCCCTGCAGGGAGGTGTCTGCATCGAGGGAGTCAGCGTCATAGCGCTCGTCATCATCGTTCCAGCCGGACCATTCCCGCCAGTCCGCGCTTTCTCCGTCAGAGGCTGCGCTGCCGGATGCGTCTTCCTCCGCAGAAAAATCCTCTTCGCCTGCGGAAGAGCCGGCGTCCTGCCCGGAGACGGTTTCGCTGTCCGTCCAGCCGGAGTCCCAGTCCGGAACATCACGGGGTCCCTCATCAGTCCCGGGAAAGGCCGGGGCGTCGGGGGCAGTGTGCGCGTCCGCTTCCATACCCCCGGCCGGGCCTGTTTCGGCTCTGCCAGCGTCCTCCAGAGGAGATGGCGCTTCCTGTGCGGTCACGGCAGCCGGTTCGGACAGATAGGCGGCCGCGGTTTCGGCCGTCACTGCGGAGAGAACCGGAGCCTGTGCCTCCTCTTCCCCCTGGGGTGTTTCCTGGGAATGCGCTTCCGCGGCTTTGACTGCCGCGGAGACAGCTGGACTGGGACGGGATGTGCGGCGCGGCTTGACCAGGGATTTGCCCTGGGCTGCCGTGCCCTTGGTACGTGATGTGTTTTTTCTCCCCGCTGGCTTTCTGGCTTTCTGAGCCGCGCCGAGCTGGGCCGGAGCCTGCTCTTCCCCCGCGTCAAGGAGGCTGCTTCTGCGGGGCTGTCTGCGGCGTTTCGGCTTCTGTTCCTGAAGCTCCTCTCCGGCCTGCGGCGCTTCGTCTGTGCTTTCTGTATTTTTTTTGCTGCGGGTTACGTTGTTTCTGCGGCGCTTTTCTGTTTTGGCAGCGCCTTCCTGCACGGTTTCGGAAACCGTTTCAGGATTTTCCTGATCGTTTTCTGCCATATGTAAATTCCCATGGCGCACCGGTTCGCACCAGGCGCGAGATAAAATTGCAGTCACGCCGGGGGATACCCCCGCTCCTGACTGGAGGAGGAGACGACGGCAGCTGTAGCGGTCAACTGCTCAGCGTGGGAAGGTCCGCTCCGCAGCGGCAGGGCATCCGTGAGAAAATTCCCCGCGCGCAGAAAGGGCCTGCACGGCGGCCTGTGCGTCTCTGTGGGGGAGAGTACGTATTTTTACGGATTATGCAAGGCCGCAAGCCGGGGCTCCGCCCGCGGTTCTTCTGGGCAGCCGGTCTCATTCCTGTTACGGACGGAGTCTGGCTTCTCTCTTGAGACATCGGACGTCCTGATCTATTCTGTTATATTATGCTGAATTTCAGGAGGGCAGAACTATGGCTGAAAACAGAGAAATGCTGGGGAGCCGCCTTGGCTTTCTGCTGATTTCCGCCGGGTGCGCTATCGGCCTCGGCAATGTATGGCGTTTTCCTTTCATTACGGGAGCATATGGCGGTGCCTGCTTCCTGCTCATCTTTATTGTCTGCCAGCTCATGGTTATGCCCGTCATGCTGTGTGAGTTCGCTGTTGGACGCGCTTCAAGGCGCAATATGGGGCTCGCCCTGAAGGTTCTTGAGCCGAAGGGCACATACTGGCACAAATTCGGCTGGATTGCTCTTGCGGGAAGCTACCTGCTCCTCATGTTCTATACGACCATCACCGGGTGGATGCTCATTTACTGCGTGTACATGGTGAAGGGGACATTCGTGGGCATGGCGCCGGCCGCGGTGGGACAGTTCTTTGGAGCCATGACCCAGAATACGGGGCTTCAGATAACGGGCATGACCATCACGGTGGCCATTGGCGCCCTTGTCTGCTTCCTCGGCCTGCAGAACGGCGTTGAGCGTTTTGTGAAGTTCCTGATGATCGGCCTCTTCGCCATCCTGCTTATCCTTGTCGTGCACTCCTTTACCCTCCCCGGCGTCGGAGAAGGGCTTTCCTTCTATCTTAAGCCCGACCTCAGCAAAGTGCAGAAATATGGCTTCCTGCCCATCTGCAGCGCAGCTCTCAACCAGGCGTTCTTCACGCTCTCCATCGGTATTGGCGCCATGTGCGTCTTCGGCAGTTACATTGGCAAAAACCGGTCTCTGCCCGGCGAGGTCTGCCTGATTACCGGCATGGACTTTATGGTGGCGCTGCTTTCCGGTTTTATCATTTTTCCTGCCTGCTTTACGTTCGGCGTCGAGCCCGCAGCCGGTCCCACGCTGATTTTCGTGACCCTGCCCAATATCTTTGCCTCCATGAGCGGCGGACGCTTCTGGGGCGCCCTGTTCTTCATTTTCATGGGATGCGCGGCCATGACCACCGTCATTGCCGTTGTTGAGAACATGATCTGCTACTGCATGGATACCTTTGGCATGCGCCGCCGCACGGCGACTGTTGTGAACGGTATCTGTCTGTGGATTGCCTCTCTGCCCTGTGCTCTCGGTTTCAACGTTCTCTCCTCGTTCGAACCTTTCGGAAAGGGATCTTCCGTACTCGATCTCGAGGACTTCCTCGTCAGCAACAACCTTCTGCCTCTCGGAGCCCTGCTGTTCACCCTGTTCTGCACTCTCCGCTGCGGCTGGGGCTGGAACGGCTTCTACAACGAGGCCAATCAGGGCGTCGGTCTGAAGCTTCATCCCGCCCTGCGCTTCTATCTGCGCTGGATTCTGCCTCCGGTCATTGTTATCCTGCTTGTGATAGGCTACATCGACAAGTTCAGCCATTAGAGGGAAAATGCCATGGCAGTGAGCCTGGACAAGGCAGATCTCCGCAGAAAGATGCGCCAGATGCGGCACGATCAGCCCCGGGAGATCGCCCTCGAACGATCCGCGGAGGCGCAGACTCTTATCCTGTCTTCCTCCCTCTGGCAGAAGGCCAGCACTGTGGCCCTCTATATGCCGACACAGGGGGAGATCGGGACAGATCTTCTTTTCCGGGACGCCATAGCCCGGGGAAAGGCTCTCTATCTGCCCCGCGTTGTTCCTGGCAGGCGTGGAGCGATGTTTTTTGTCAGGGTCTCCGGACCGGAGGATCTTGTTTCCGGCGCCTACGGTATCATGGAGCCAAAACCTTCCCTGAAGGGGGTCGGCGGGGCGGACTTCCATCCGGATTTTGCCGTTGTGCCGGGCCTGGCCTTTGACTGGCGCGGACGCAGACTTGGCTTTGGCGGCGGGTATTACGACCGCTTTTTTGCCGGCAGGACTGGGAGTGCGTGCGCTCTTGTGGGGCTGTGTTATGATTTTCAGACCGTCGGGCAGGTCCCTGCGGCACCCTGGGACGTGCGCATGACACACGTCTGCACGGAATCCCGCTTTTCTGCCACGGAGCAGGACTGAGACCCATGACCGCCCGCCTGATCTAACTTTTGAGGATATTTATGTCAGTGAAAATACTTCCATTCCGCTTCCCCGGCATTGATGGCGTGGGCTGCGCCTTTCAGCTCCGCACGGACGCCGGAACAGATGTCAGCGGCGGCAACATTTCTTTTACGGTCGGCGAGGACGCTGACGCCGTGGCCCAGCACCGCCGGGATCTGCTCGGCGCCTGCGGCGTTGAACGCTGGGCCGAGCTGCACCAGGTTCACAGGGACGACATTATTTACGAACCTGACGCCGTCTCTCCGGAGGACACGCCTCAGGTGGATGCCGATGGCATGGCCACAAGGCAGAAGGGGCTCGCCCTGCTCATCAAAACGGCTGACTGTCAGCCCGTGCTCATCGCCCACAAATCCGGCCGTTACGTAGCCGCTCTGCATGTGGGCTGGAGGGGAGACCGGCTTCTTTTTCCCTATACCGGGCTCACCCGGTTCTGTGAGCATTATGGAATAAAACCGCAGGACTGTTCCGCTGTGCGCGGACCAAGCCTTGGACCGGCGAGGGCCGAGTTCACGCATTTCGCCTCGGAATGGGGCTGGTTTTTCAAAAAATATTTTGACTTCGCGACAAGCACGGTTGATCTCTGGGCCATGACCCGCGATCAGCTCATGGCAGCCGGCATGCCCCGCAGGAACATCTACGGCATCGACCTCTGCACACGAACGAACACGCAGCTGCTTTTTTCCTACCGGGCGAGTCACGCCTGCGGCAGACAGGGCAGCCTCATCTGGATAGAATAGCGGCAGTTCTTACCGAAAGCGGAGACAGCCTGAAACAGCCCGGCACGGAACCAGAATGCCGGTTTTGTCCGGACTGCCCCTGATAACCTCCCGGAGATGTTGCAGTTATGCAGAAACCCCTCCTTCTTGACGCTGGCAGCGGCGGCAGGGCCTCACAGCGCCTGATCAGTGACCTGTTTGCCCGTCATTTTTCCAATGATATCCTTAACGTCATGGACGATGCGGCCCTTCTGAATATAGACGGCCCCGTCGCCATGTCCACGGACACCTATACAGTGACGCCGCTTTTCTTCCCTGGCGGAAGCATAGGCACGCTCGCCGTGCATGGAACCGTGAATGATGTCTCTATGCTCGGCGCTTCTCCGAAATATCTCACCTGCGCCTTCGTGCTTGAAGAAGGGCTCGATCTCGACGTGCTTGAGCGCGTTGTTTCCGACATGGGCGAGGCCGCGCGCAATGCCGGCGTTGCCATCGTGACCGGAGACACAAAGGTCGTACCCAGAGGCGCCTGCGACAAAATTTTCATCAACACGGCAGGCATTGGTACCATTATCCGCCAGCCGGCCCCATCGGGCCACAGCGCAAAACCCGGCGATGCGGTGCTCGTGAGCGGAGCCATGGGAGATCACGGGCTCACCGTCATGGCCCTCAGGGACAAACTTTCGTTTGTGAGCGGAGTGCAGTCTGACTCGGCGCCGCTTAACCGCCTCGTGGAGGCAGTGCTGAATGCCGTTCCGGAAGTCCATGTCTTCAGGGATCCCACCCGCGGCGGCCTTGCCACCACGCTCAACGAAATCGCCCAGCAGTCAGCGGTATCCATCCTTCTCAACGATGAGGACATTCCTGTTCATGAAAACGTGGCTGGCGGCTGTTCCTTCCTGGGCATAGATCCCCTGTATCTCGCAAACGAAGGCAAGTGTATCTGCATTCTGCCTGAAGCTTACGCGGAAAAAGCCCTTGAGGTCATGAAAACATTTCCCTGCGGCAGGGAAGCCGCACGGGTGGGCACAGTTACGGACGACAGGGCAGGCCGTGTTGTCCTGAAAACCCGCATCGGCGGCGAACGGTTTCTCGGCATGCTTGAGGGGGCTCTTCTGCCCCGCATCTGCTGAGGAAAAGGAAAATTTTACGCGGCGCTGGGCCGCCGCGGGGAATCCAAGGGGGGCACTGAAAGTGCCTCCCTTTCTTTTTTTCAGAGAGTGTGGTGGAATTAAAAAAACGTGTATATTTAGGATGTTATTTGGTGTTCTCCCATGGCGGAAAAAAAGGCGCAGCACGGAAAAAATTCCGTTGACGAAACCGGATTTTTGGCTCAAAGCACTCGGCATCCATTTCGTGATCCGGACTCCCCCAGGGAACCGGATCCGCAGGAGACAAAAGTGAAGAAAATCCTTTCCTCTGTTTTTGCCGTCGTTTTTGCGATGGCTTTTTCCCTGGTCTGCCAGCCCTCCGTCTCTTCCGCCGCGCCCCAGGGCGCCCCGGCCACGAGGCAGAACCAGCCGGCCCACCAGAGTGTCCGGAATGTGAAGCAGAACCATGCTACGCCGGCGGCAGCCGGCAGAGAGCCCCAGTCTTCCCGTTCCGAAAAGGCTCATGGTTCCGCCGGGAACAGGAAGGCTCCTGGAACCGGCATGGAAGAGAAAGGACAGTCCCGCGCGCCCCGCGAGAAGTCTGCCCGCTAACCGCCTGACAGAAGGCCGAAATTTTTTCTGCCAAAGGCTTTTGCTGAAGCCTGAATCAGCAGGGAGATAATCATATGAAGAAAATTTTTTCTCTTCTCGCAGTCAGTGCCTTTGCACTGCTCTTTTCTCTTGCCATGGAGCCCACGGATGCGTCCGCCGCTCCTGAAGGCGCCCCGGCCATGAAACAGAACAGGCCTGTGCCTCCTGCCTCCGGACACGTGGGACAGCCCCCGCGTGACAGCCATTTTGGTGCCGGAGACGGAAAGGCCCCGAGGCCCGGTATGGAGAAGAGGGAACCTCCGCGCGATGGCAGTTTTGGCCATGGTGACAGGAAGGGCCCCAGACCCGGCATGGACAAGAATAAACCTCCGCGCGACGGCCGCTTCGGCCACGGTGACAGAAAGGCTCCCAGGCCCGGCATGGACAAGAAGGAGCCCCCCCGCGATCAAAAGGCACCCAGATAGTGTTCTTCTGACTGAATGACAATAAAATCCCCTGCCAGGCAAACGTCTGGCAGGGGATTTCTGTATCTGGGGATCGGTGCGGGTGTGCCGGGAAACTGTTTCCCTGAGGAAAAAACGTCTGCCAGAGGACTGTGCTCAGCGGGGTTTTGTCATGGAGCGTATCCTCAGGCCCAATGAAAATCAGTGCGGAGGAAACGCCCAGGGGTACAGGCGCGGCGCCTTTGGGTGGACAGACAGGGCAGCCAGCTGTTTATTTCTGTCCGTTCTCCCCGCTGCCATTCTGAGCCAGGGCCTTTCTGAGCGCCTGCGGCACAAACGGGAGAATTTCGGCTATCTGTGTGGCGGGCGTGGGGGCTGCGAGACTGCCTGCATAGCGGGCAGCCCTGGCTGCCGTAAGGGCTGCCAGGGGAAGATCCATGCCCCCGGCAAGAAGGCCGGTTACGATTCCGGTCACCATATCGCCCGTGCCGCCAATGGCCTCCATGGCCGGAGTCTGGGGCTCGTCCACCCAGTGGATGATGCGGCCGCCTTCGGAGATAGCATCGCGCGCTCCCTTGATGATCATGAAACGGGCTGCGTTCTGGTGTTCAGAGGCGCGGGCCAGGAGCCCGGGCACGTTGTCATGACTGTCCAGCAGAAAGCCGCGGGCGTAAAAGGGATGAGGTGCCTTTTCATCGGCCAGAAAGGCCAGTTCCCCGGCATCCGGAGTGAAGAGGTCATAGTCAGCCGCGTAACCGCTCATCTTGGCTGCGTACATGAATCCCGCGTCAGCCACCAGCACAGGCCTGTGTCCGCATTCCTGACAGGCCATAAAAACGCGGTTGTGCCCGTCCACGTCGGGCATCAGGTAATGGAAGGTGAGCCCCTGCGTATCTTTCCGGTCTGGCAGTTCGGCAGTCAGGCGGGCATAAAGCTCCCTGCTGCCCTTCCCGTTGCCAGTATCCCCGCAGAGCAGTGCTTCCACCGTTCCCTCCCCGAGAGCTGAGCAGGTCAGGATGGCAGACGCAACAAGCGCCGGTGTGCCCCGGCGGACGGGAAGGGGATCTCCGCTGCGCCCCACCGGAAAAAGCATGCCGTCATCAAGATTCCAGGGACCTTCGTCCAGAGTGAAATTTTCCTGCGGGACGCTGCCACAAATCAGCCATGCCATAGACGCCGGGCCTCCTCAAAAGCACGCTGCAGGGCATAAGAGCACAAAGTCTGGCCGTGCAGGCGGGGAGCCTCGGCCTTTGCCACATTCTGTCCCACAAGCAGTCCGGCGAGATAGGGCACGTCCGGGCAGCCCCCGCCGGATACATTGACGATTTCCCCTGTCGCCCGGTCGATGGTAATTTTCATGTTGGCCGCCCTCACCATATACCACCGGCCGAAATCCTTTACCTGAAAGAGTGAGACCGGCTCCAGCAGGGGGTCGCTCACAGGGACGAGACGCAGCGGCGCGGGGCCCTGTTCCTCCAGCAGCCTGCGGACGCGCGGCTCCTGCATGAGGTCGATGACGATGACCATGTCGCAGCCGGTGCGCAGTTCCGGCGGCGGTCCCTTGATCTCTGTGGCGAATCCGGCTTCCCTGAGCCTGCGTTCAGCCAGGATGACATCACCTGTATGCTGAAAGACCAGAAAACCGCTGCCATGCGGAGGTGTGGAGGATGGTCTGCGGCCCCTGAAAAGGGCCGCAAGCCTGTTCAGAAAACGGTTCACTTGCGCAGTTCCAGTCGCGTTGAGCCGTCATCCTCGGATTTGGCCGTCACCTGAAAACCTTTCTTGGTAGCGGCCCGGGTGACGTTCTCCACGCTCACGGCGTTGTCTACCAGCACGTCAAAGGGACCGTTTTCTTCCTTGAGTGCCATATGAAACATGACGACCGGCTGCGGGCAGGAAAGACCGCGGGCATCGACAGTACGCATTGTTATATCTCCTTACGCTCTCTTGATATGAGCGAAACCGATGATCAGACAGATGACAAAACCGATGATTGTGGCGTGAGCGCCGTACATGCCGATGCCCGTGCCGGAGCTGGCTGTACCGAGGTTATGTGCCATGGCAGCGCCGACCAGCATGCCGAGGGCAAAGATGCCGGCGTCGCTGTCACCTTCGCCGGCCAGAAAGAGCTGGCGTCCGGGGCAGCCGCCCGCCAGAGCGAAGGCGAGACCGGCTGTCACCATGCCGCCGAAATTCCAGAGGCTGTCAGTGTGCGCGATGGGCTGTCCCTCGAAGCCAGGGTGGAAACCGCCGAAGATCAGATTGCCGATGAGCGCGGTGGCGAACATGGCTGCCACGCCGAGGAAGAGGTGTGTGTAACGGAAGAGGAAAAGGTCACGGAAGGCGCCCATGGTGCAGAAACGGCTGCGCTGCGCCAGAATGCCGATGATCAGAGCGAGGCCGAAGGAGGCCAGGAAGGGCGCGTGCTTGGAACCGGGACCCTTGAGGGAGTAGAAGATGGGACCGCTCTGAGGCTGCCCTTCGACCTGCGGGAAGAAGAAATAGAAAGCGAGCAGGCCGAGCACCAGCAGGGGGAAAACAAGACCGGCCAGACGGCTCTGTCCTGTGCTTCTGCCGAGGGAGTAGCCCTGACGGAAGAAAAGTGTGCCGCAGAAAATGCCGACAAGAAGACCGGCAAAGCCGAAGAGGGCGTTGCCGTCGCCGCCTGCGAGGCGCAGGATGGTGCGCCAGGGGCAGCCGAGAAAGACCAGCGCGCCCATGGCCGCCACGATGCCGAGAACGAAGCGGACCAGAGGGGCGGAACCGCCGCGGGGCTTGAATTCACCGGCGGCAAAGGAAGCCACCAGAGCTCCCAGGACAAGGCCCATGATCTCGGGCCGCAGATACTGAACCACAGCGGCGCGGTGCAGGCCGAGTCCGCCGGCTGTGTCGCGCTCAAAGCAGGCAATGCAGATACCCATGTTGCCGGGGTTGCCGAGCTGCTGCAGGCAGATGGCCAGTGCGCCGATCACCGCGCCGACGACAATAATGCCCGGCGTAGTGGCAAAGAAATTTTTGGACATACTCTCTCCTGGTACGGTTGTGGTTTTGCCCGGACACCCGGAGAGACTGAACCGTGTTTCCTACATGATGGGAAACAGGGCGGGCGGTCTTCCTGCGTCCGTGCGGATATACGAGACCTTAGCACGCAAGGTCTTGATTGCAGGTCACATACGGACGCCTGACATGGCAGCCACCCTTATGAAAAGAAAGAAGTTAATTTCATGTCTGAAAAGACAAATACGCTATTTTAGTAGTCTTCCCGCATAACTGTGTCAACTCACAGAGAGACTCTTCATGGCAGAATCACCGTCGGTGCGCTGGCAGAACATTTCTCATTCCGCGGGGCCGTCAGAGGCAGAGAGGGATCATCCCGGGGACCGAATCCGGCAGGCAGCAAACTTCTGAGCCCCGAGCCGCACCATCCCCGCTGCACGGGGGGGGAAGAACATAAGAGTCTTCTGACAGAGAAGAATTCCCGGATAAAAAGGCCGGGCGCATGGTTAAACCAGAACAGCGTCAAATATTTTTGGTTCCGCGTGACTGTTTGGGCAGGGAGCTGAACTGTCATACCACACGACGGATTTATCCATAAAAGGTGTGGAGGCGGGCGGACGATTCCGGACTTGTGGAAAACGTCCTGAAAAAAAAGGAACGCCAAAATGTTTAGCACTTTGGCGTTCCTTTAGATTCAGATTTGGCGTCCCCAGGCGGATTTGAACCGCCGTTGACGGCGTGAAAGGCCGGTGTCCTGGGCCGACTAGACGATGGGGACGCAATGCGTGGCTGGGCTACAAAGACTCGAACTTTGATTATCGGAGCCAGAATCCGGTGTCCTGCCAATTGAACGATAGCCCAACAATTGTCGCGAAAGAGGTGATACGCCAGACAGGGAGATCTGTCAACGAAAAATCTGTTTTTCGTGTCAAAAAATGGATTTTTCCTGTCCGGCCCGCCTCACGGGATCAGCCGCGGAGCAGTTCGGAGGCAATCTTCAGTTTCTTTTCCCAGCGGTCGTAGGCCTCGGGAGAGCGTTTCTTCGCTGTGCAGAGCGCGCGCAGAACTTCTCCTTCGCTCCAGGCCTGGGCAACGCACCCGTCGGGAGAGTAAGGATCGGTCGCAGAGAAGATCTCGGAAATATGCCCGACACACGCTTCGGTAAGATGTTTGGTGAAGAGCGGGGTTATTTCCGTGAGGAATCCGGAGACTGCCTTTTCCATGCGGGCTCCGGCGTTGGATCTGCCGCGGAAGATATAGGCCTCGACCTTGAAGAGGGCATCCGCGTAGGCGCCAAGGAGCCAGGGCCAGACACATCCCTGATGGTACGCTCCATCCCGCTCCGAGGGGCCGCCCTGATAGACCGGCCTGAAGAGTTTTGAGTCCTTCGAGAGAGTGCGCAGGCCGTACGGCGTGAGCAGTTCCCTGGTAACGGCCTCAACCACCGGCGCGGCGTAGCGCATTTCGAGGATATTGTACGGAAGGGATATGGCAAAGAGCTGGTTCGGGCGCAGGCTGGCATCCGGTCCGCCCTCACCGGCTGGGCGCCAGACATCACAGAGCGTGCCATCGGGCATGACAAAGCGGCGCGCGAAGCTTTTGCGCATGTTCTCGAGATTCAGAGACTGCCCCGGCACCTCCGCGCCGCAGATTTTAGCGGCGTGTCTGGCAAAGGAAAGGGTATTGAACCAGAGAGCCTGGATCTCCACGGGCCAGCCCCAGCGCGGCGTGACAGGATGGCCGCTGACATGAGCATCCATCCAGGTAAGCTGTGTATCCGGTGTTCCCACCCTGAGGAGGCCGTCTTCGTCCATGGTGACGTGAGGGACGCCGCCTGAACCGTAGGCTTCTATAATCTGGGAGAGGACGGGAAGGTATTCCGCCATCAGATCTTTCTTTTCCCGGGCTGAGTCTTTTTTGCCGGAGAGGGATGAGATGAGTTCCTGGGCGCACCAGGCGAAGGCCAGAGACGCGTCAGCGCTGTTATCTCCCTTGGGAGCGCCATCGGGGGTGAAGGTGTTCGGCACCCGGCCATCCCTCAGGTTCCTTCCGATACGGTCAAGAATGGCTTTCCCCTGTTCACGGCGTCCGGCCAGGAAGGCGGTACCGGGGAGGGCGATGAGGGTATCCCGCCCCCAGCTGTCGAACCAGGGATACCCGGCGAGAACGGAGCCGTGCCCGGAAGGATCCGTGATCAGGAAAGCTCCGCTCTGTGCGGCGAGATAGGTGCGTATGGAGGCTTTGGCCGGCAGTCTGCGGCGGCGTTTTTCCTCTTCTTCCCAGAGGGCCGTGAGAGTTCGTCCCTTCAGAAGAACCTGTTCCCCGTCAGCGGGCGTTATTCCGTCAGGAGAAACCGCGAAAATGGCGCTTTCCCCGTTCTGAAGGCTGAGAGTGAAGCTGCCGGGCAGAAAGAGATCCTCGTTGAAGTCGAATCCGCGTCTTTCCTCTTCTGTGTACTCCACCCGTTCGATCCAGAGAGGCGAGGACACGAAGGTGAAATTGCCGTCGCTCTGGAATGTGAGGGGCGGCAACTCTTTGTACGGATGGATAGAGAAGCCCGAGCAGGCGGGGGAAATGCTGCCGCAGAGGGCATCGTTTTTGTGGGTCAGGCTGTGGAAGGAGCGGAAGGCGAGGAGCGGGGCCACCTGCAGAGAGGCCGAGGACGGGCCTTTCCTCGCTGTCCGGGCGAGCGTGTACCGGATGAGAAGGACATTCCGCCCCTGAAGGAGCATGAGCTCCCGGGTAACACGGAAACCGCCGGCCTCATACGTGAAGGACGGACAGGGGAAGGGCGCGAAGGCCGTCTGGAACCGCGGTCCGTCCGGGTAGTAAACACCGGGATGGCGGCGGCTTGAAAGAGCGTATTTTTTCCCTCCGGCAAGAAGCCAGTCCTCCACATTGGAGAGGAGGACATGGCGGCCTATGCCCGGCAGGTTGATCACGAGAAGGCCGTGGTAGCGGCGGCTGTTGCAGGCGCAGTCCGTACCTGACGCGTAACCGCCGAGACCGTTTGTCTCGAGCCATTCGACTGGGCGTGCGCCTTCTGGAAGTTCAGGAGAAAACTGTTGAGATTCTCTGCTCATGGAAGCCTCCCGGGCCCTGAAATGTCTTCTGTGAAAAAAGAGGGAGATTGATGAAAAGTTTAGTCCACTGGCAGACGCCGGACAAGGCATTCTGCAGAAAGAACGCCAGGCGGCAGCTGAGCCGTGAGTCGTGGCTGTGCTTCCATGACTGCGCCTCCGCTGTTTCAGGCTAAAGGGCGTAATGCAGGAGCGCAGGGATGAGAGCTATGAAGAGGCCGATGCTGATGAGTATGGAGACGCAGATGTTGATGGCCGAGTCCTCCAGCATGTGCGGGACGAGACGCATGGTGTAAATGGGGCAGAGCCCGGAGACCGGAGAGAGAAGAAAGAGGATGAGAGCCGCTATCATTTTGCGGTCGAGAGGAAGGAAGAGGACGGCACAGCAGAGGATCGCGTGCGAGAGGTAGCGCACAAGAAGTGTGCGGCTGACAATGCGCAGGGAACTTTTCGACATGGTAAAGCGCAGGCCGAGGCCGACCATGAACATGCACAGGAAAGGATTTACCATGGCCGCCGGGCTGATGGCCGTTATGAACCAGTCAGGCAGGGTTATGTGGAGCAGGGAGAGGATCAGCAGGATGATGTAACAGTGAAAGCCTATGCAGCGGAGGACGATGCCGGCCATTTTTTTTGCGTTCATGCCGGGAGCGCGGCAGGCTCTGGCGGCTACGGCGTAGTTGCCGCCCATGGTCATGATGGCGTTGCCGACATCGCAGAGGCAGACGAGGATGAAGATGGAAGGGGGAAAGAAGCTCTGGATGAAGGCCATGGCGAACATGCCGATATTATAACCGGAGATGTTGATCATGCTGAAGCCGCGGCTGTCCCTGTCTCTGCCGCCTGTGAGCCAGCCGAGACCCAGACAGAGAAAATTGAGCAGGAATCCGAGCAGGAGCAGCGTGAAGACATGCGGATCCGGAAACACGCCGTTGAAATTCCGGATGATGGTGCAGGGCAGGGTGAAGTCGAGGATAATTATGGAAAGCGTGCTGATGGCCTGCTCCCTGACTATTCCAAGCCGCTTGGCAAGGTATCCAATCAGGATGAAGACCAGAAGCGAAAGCATTTTGAGAAACATGTCCATGCAGAACTTTGTGCTCCCGTGGCGCGTGGTGCGTCAAGGGCGGAATAGTGCCTTTCCCCTTGAGTTTTGACTGGGAGGTGTCTAAAAGGAATTTACATAATCGGATAAGCCTCTGGAAAGAAATACGGCCGTGTAAGCGGTGTAACGGGGGCGCTGTTTCTCTGACGCTCTTCTTAAGAGAGGATAAGGCTGAACGCAGACTGTTCCTCCCTCCTGATCTGCCCGGAAGAGGATGCGTTTTTTACGTTTTGTTCATGGAGTTTTCGGTGGAAGACAGCAATCAGACCGCAGACGGCGTTACGGAAACTTTTGTCAAAAACGGTCTTTATGATTTGTCGCGCAAGGACAGGCTTTTCCTTTTTTTCGATGCGCTGCTCTGCCCTATGAATGACGATGAGAGCATGCTTTTTGATATCCTGAGCAGCAACAACGCGCTTCCTCCCCGCGTGTATTCCCCCAGGGATCTGCCGGTATGGCGCAGGTCACTGCAGAAGAAGGGGGCTTTTTACGCTTTTGGCCTGAATTCCGGAATGCTGCCGGCTGCCCGCTTCGTCCTCTCAAAGGAAGCGGCTAATTCTCCGGAAACTGCGGTCTTTTTGAGAAATTTCTGTACAGAAAGCGTATGCAGTGTGCACCCTGTGGCACGCGGCCTGTCCCAGATTACGGCCCTCTATCAGAACAGTCCCGAAGTATACAGGGAGCGCTGCCGTGATGCGTTTTTCCTGGAGCCGCGCATTACCCATATTGAGAATTCGGATATTGACAGGGACTGGTATGCCGGTCTTGCTCCTTACCTTCAGGCCATGCTTTTCGAAGACATGGCCATTTCCCTTTATTACGATAATGCCCTGAACACGGCTTTTGCTCCGGCAGTGACAGCCTGGATGGACGGAAAGCTGCAGAAAGCTGATCATTCCTCTTACCCCGTTCACGCTTCAGTTCTGCTCTGGGCGGGAAAATTCACCGAAATGCGTGAAGTCATCGCCAGGGAGCGCAAGCTTTACCAGGAGGATTCCGTGCATGCCTGTATCCTCGAAGGCATGGAACTCTTTCTGAACAGGCAAAAAAGGGCCCTGGAGTGTTTTGAGGAGGTTGCCCGTCTCTACAGGAAGAAGACCTCCGCGAAAGGAGCCCTGCGCTTCGGCATGAACATCGGGCTCTTCCGCGCCCTGTCTCTTTTTCTTTATGGCTCTGAAAAGCAGCAGAAAGCGCTGCGGCAGGAGCTTTTCGCCATCAACACTTCTTCGGTTATGGGAGCAAAGGCAGCTGTTTATGGCGAGCCGGGTTTCCGCGCCATACTGGCGCTGGATTATCTGAGAAGCGGCGATGTCCAGAAGGCCAGGGATTTGGTGTCGTTCAGGCCTGCCCGCGATGCCAGTTTTCTGTCTGTCCTCATCTTTGAGGGCACCCGTATCCGTCTCGGCCTGGCCGGAAAGGATGATGTGGAGGAGCTCAGACTCTGGTATTGGAAGGCGGAAGGCCTGCCTTTCCTGCGGCGCTTTTTCGCCGATCTGCTGTATGCTGTTCTTCCTGACGGAGAGCGCGGCCAGTACGCGCGCACGGCGGAAGAAAGGGGGCTCTTCAATTTTTCCGAAATCGTCACTCCCAGCCCGGAATGGAAACTGCGCCTGTCCGCCCTGGAAAATATACTGAGCGGAACGGCGGAGGGATCGGGTTCGAAAAGCAGGGAGCGCCGTCTGTGCTGGTTTATCGATCTCAGAAGCCGTTCCGTGACGCCTGTGGAACAGGTCTGGAGGGGGCACTCCTGGTCAAAGGGCCGTGCCGTCTCCCTCGGTAAAATGCGGGAAAACGGACAGTCCGTGCCCTGGTATACGGATCAGGACAGGGCTATCGCGAGCTGCAGCATCAGGGACGGCTGGGGGAAAGGGACGTTTTCTCTCCCGCTGGAGCTCGCCTGTGGGGCTCTGGACGGGCATCCTCTCATCTTTGCGGGGGATAAAGGCAGTGATGCGGAGCCTTCATCGGTGCGGGAGGGGCATCTGGAACTGTCCCTTGGTGACAGGAACGAGACACAGTGCCGTCTTTCCATAGGAAACAGGGATATCCGCGAATCTCCCGATCTTGAGGATTTTCTGGAGACTCCCGGGAAGACCCTGTTTATCACATATGTGGATGGAGCCTTTGTCTACTACCGGCTTACTGAAAAACAGAAGAAGGTTCTGGAACTTCTGAGCCATGCTCTTGATTTTCCGAGGTCGGAACTGCCGGAGCTGTTAGCCAAGGTGCGCGTTGGGGAGAACATTCCCCTGAAGGCCGATCTCGAGACCGAAGAGGTCGCGACGGTGTCTACACCCGTTATCCAGCTCGAGCAGAAGGAGACTTCCTTTGCGGCCCGCATCGGCGTACGGCCCTTCGGTCAGCCGGGCACGCCCTTCTACCCGACGGGTGAGGGCGTTGAGACGCCCATCGCGGCCGTGTCGCCCCAGGGAGACGCGGCCGGCATTCCGGAAATGACGAGGCCCGTGAAGACGCACAGGGATTTCGAAGCCGAGAAGGAGGCTCTGGCCTCCCTGATCAATGACTGCCCCGCTCTGGAGGAAAACCTCGAGAAACACAAGTGGTTCAGCCAGAAGCCTGAGGACGTGCTTGAGCTTCTCGAACAGCTGAAATCGTCGACCGTGCCGAATACCGTGGAATGGCCCAGAGGGGCCGGGCTGCGTGTGCGCCGCACCATAGGGCCGGCCAGCATGCACGTGACCATCCGCAAGAATTCCCAGGACTGGTTTGCGTTTTCCGGCACGGTGCAGCTCGATGAAAAGAATTTCCTTTCCATGGAAAAATTTCTGAAATCGCTGAAGGACAGCCGCTTTGTTTCTCTCGGCAATGGTGAGTACGTGGCGCTGACCGAGGAGCTGCGCCGGCATCTCTCAAGCCTCAGGCTCATGGCGAGGGATAAGGGCAGGGCGCTCGAAGTTGACCCCATCACGGCCGGCAGCCTGGACAAGGTTCTGGAGGGCATGGACGTCGAGGCCGATGAGGCGTGGACGGCCAGCCGGGAGCGCATGCAGGAGGCCTTCGCCTCGTCGCCCCAGGTGCCTTCGCTGCTCAGGGCGGAACTGCGCGATTACCAGAAGGAAGGCTACGAATGGATGCAGCGCCTGGCTATCTGGGGCGTGGGCGCCTGCCTCGCTGACGATATGGGCCTCGGCAAGACTGTGCAGACCATCGCGGTCATGCTCAACCAGGCGAAGAAGGGGCCTGTGCTCATTGTCTGTCCCACCTCGGTCTGCGCCAACTGGGAAGACGAAATTGGCCGCTTCGCTCCTTCTCTTACCGTGAAACGCATGGGCACAACGGACCGCGAGGAGACAGTGACGGATATGGCAGCGGGCGAGGTGCTGATTCTGGGCTACGGCCTTCTGACCTTCGTCTCGGATCTGCTGGTGAAGCAGACCTGGTCCATGCTTGTTTTCGACGAGGCGCAGGCTCTCAAAAACGCGCATACGAAACGCGCCGCTGCGGCGCACCGGATCCCCGCGGACTTCAGGGTGGCCCTGACTGGGACACCCATTGAAAACCGCATAGAGGATCTGTGGAGCATTTTCCATATTATCAATCCCGGCCTTCTCGGCGGATGGGAGTATTTCCACAGCCGTTTCGGCAGCGCTGAACCCGGAACCGCGGCTTCGAAGACCCTGCGTTCCATGATCCGGCCCTTTATCCTGCGGCGTCTGAAGAGCGCCGTTCTGGACGAACTGCCTCCGCGTACGGAACAGACTCTTGTGGTCGAACCCAACCAGAAGGAAGTGGCTTTCTACGAGAGCGTGCGCCGCGGAGCCGTCAAGGCGATCCAGGAAGGCGATGAGAAGAGCCGGCGCTTCACCATCCTGAAATATCTGATGAAACTCCGGCGCATCTGCTGCCACCCGGCGCTTGCCGATCCCGATATGGCAGCCATGGAGAAGGAAAGCTCCAAGACCGCGCGCTTTCTGGAAATTGTCGGCGATCTCATAGCCGGCGGTCACAAGGTCCTGGCGTTCAGCCAGTTTACGAGCTATCTGGCCGTCATCGGAGACGCTCTTAAGGAGAGAAGGATCTCCTATCAGTACCTTGACGGAGCTACGCCGGAAAAGGAGCGCCGTGCGCGCGTAGCTGCCTTCCAGGCCGGAGAGGGGGATGTGTTCCTGCTTTCTCTCAAGGCCGGCGGCACGGGCATTAACCTCACGGCCGCGGACTACGTCATCCATCTCGATCCCTGGTGGAACCCGGCCGTGGAGGATCAGGCCTCGGACCGTGCCCACAGAATGGGGCAGAAACGGCCCGTGACCATTTACCGCCTTGTCATGGCCGGAAGCGTGGAAGAGAAAATCCTGAATATACACGATAAGAAGCGCGAGCTTGCCGCCGACTTCCTGGAGGGGACGTCCTCCAGCGTGAAGTCGCTCTCCGAGGAAGAGCTCCTGGCTCTCCTGCAGTAACCCCGGGCGAAAGCGCATCGCTGAAGAAGGCAGAGGCCAGGTGCGCGGGGGCTGTCCCGTACGCCTGGCCTCTTTACGCTTTTCCGTCTGGTTTTTGTGCAGCTCCTTTTCCACTGAAAAACGGAGTGTTCCCGTCTTCCGCTGCCTGCGCGGCCGGAACCGCCTTTCCCTGAACGCGCGCCGGAGAGCCGCGGACGGGCCTGCAAAAGAAAATATCCCTTTCAGAGCTGTCAGTGTGGTAAGAAACAAAACTTAGTATTTCACTATATTGCTTAAAACCTCAAGCAGAGGTATAACTTTCTCAAAGTGGTCTGTACCGGCCTCTTTCCGGCGTTTTGAGGAAGGCGCCGGAGGTGTCGGAGGATTTTCCCACTGTGTGGCGGAAAGTCTGAAGAAGAAGGGCTGAGGCAGACAATACGGACGTTTTGGTCTAGGGATCGCCGGATTTCCGTGACGCGGAGCCCGGCGGATGGTTCAACATCTTAGAAGAGTGAGGATCTTGGTTATGGCTAACCAATCTCAGGGTCTCAACGAGGATAGAGTCGCCTGCTTGATAGGCGGTTTTATTTTCCTCCTTGGTATGGCCTATTTTTGGGGCGTCGACCTTATCGGCTGGATTTGCAAAATGGGCATGTGGGTCGGGGACCCCATGAAGTGCTTCAAGGCCGCCCATAAAGGATACATGGAAGGCTGGCAGGCTCTTATCTGCACATATGTCTTCGTGACCGTTATGCTGGCCGTGGGTATTAAGCTCATGAAGGGCAATGTCTTCCGTTTCATCATTGCCTTCACGGTCGTGTACTTCATCGCCATCTGCTGCTACGTCATCGGCGCCAACGCTTATATCGCCGCCAACCCCACCCAGATCGCCAAGATGGGCGTTCCGTGGGCTCTCGGTCTCAGCACCGAAGCCGGCCTGATTGTCGCCCTGATTGTGGGCATCATCATCGGCAACCTGTTCCCCAGCGTGGTTGAGTATCTCCACGAGGCCTGCCGTCCGGAACTTTTCGTGAAAATCGCCATCGTCATCCTCGGCTGCGAACTCGGCGTGAAGGCCGCTTCCGCAGCCGGCTTCGCCGGTGTCGTTATTTTCCGAGGCCTCTGCGCCATCGTTGAAGCCTACCTCTTGTACTGGGCCTTCGTGTATTACGTTGCCCGTAAGTTCTTTAAATTCAACAAGGAATGGGCTGCGCCTCTGGCCTCCGGTATTTCCATCTGCGGCGTTTCCGCTGCCATCGCCACCGGCGGCGCCATCCGTGCCCGCCCGATCGTCCCGATCATGGTTTCCTCCCTCGTTGTCGTGTTCACCTGCATCGAAATGCTGCTCCTGCCTTTCGTTGCTTCCTACTTCCTCGGCAATGAGCCGATGGTGGCCGGCGGCTGGATGGGCCTCGCTGTTAAGTCTGACGGCGGCGCCATCGCTTCCGGTGCCATCACCGAATCCCTCATTCTGACCAAGGCTGCCGGCAATGGCACCAACTGGGAACCCGGCTGGATCCAGATGGTCACCACCACGGTCAAGATCTTCATCGATATGTTCATCGGCGTGTGGGCCTTCGTTCTGGCCTACATCTGGACGAAGCACTTCGATCCTGAGGCCAAGAAGGGTCGCGCCATGAGCTGGGGCGATGTGTGGGATCGTTTCCCCCGCTTCGTTCTCGGCTACGTTATCACCTTCCTGATCATGCTTGGCATCTGCATCGTCAGCCCCGATCTGCACAAGACCGCTGCGCAGATTTCCGGTCCCATCAACGGTCTGCGTACGCTCTTCTTCCTGCTGACCTTCTTCTCCATCGGCATGATTTCCAACTTCAGAAAGCTGCTTGAGGAAGGCATCGGCCGCCTGGCCATTGTGTACATCGTCTGCCTCTTCGGCTTCATCATCTGGATCGGCCTGTTCATCTCGTGGCTCTTCTTCCACGGCATGACCCCGCCGCTTGCCCAGTAGTCTGACAGATCTTTGGAGGATATGAATATGGCTGAAGAAAAACAGGAAGCCAAATTCCATGAAGAAATCCAGAATATGCAGTATGAGCCTCTTGAGCCTGCTGAAATGAAGATGATTCACTGGAGCTGGGGCCTCGGCGTTGCCCTCCTCGTGATTCTTTACTTCATCAGCCGCGCCATTGAAGGTTAACGGCACTTCCGGGCGGGGCAGAATCGTTCCCCCGTCTGACGGATAAACATCTGAGGCCCTCCGCGCGACGCGCGGAGGGCCTTTGCGGGAAAAGGGAGCCCGTAGTTCCCTTTCCCCGCAAAGGCCACTGTCTCACCCGCGGCATAAACTACTATTCAGAGGTTTTTTTCATGCCCCATTATCATGTACGTTTTCTGAAGGGTCCCAATATGACGCTGCGTCTGTACCACGACAGCATCGAAACAGCCGAATCCTTCGAGCAGGTGCTGCGCAGGCACACGACGTGGCCCATCCAGATCTCCTGGGATCATCTCGCGGCCACGGCCTGGAATCCCGGTACCAGCATGTATTATCAGGAAATGTGGGAAGCTGCCCTCCTGACAGAGGATCAGCATCTGCCTCTTATCGGCGCCTGGAAGCAGGGAGAAGCCGGAAAGGACGGAAAAGAGCAGACTGAAAAATGAGCCGTGCCCTTTTTGTCGTGAGCGCCTGCCTCGTAGGGAAGCCCTGCCGTTACGACGGTCTCTCCAAAGCCCGGGAGTCCATTGTGCAGCTTGCCCGGGAATCCCGCTGTGTCTTCGTCTGTCCTGAGGTTATGGGAGGACTCCCCATCCCCCGCTGCCCCTGTGAGATCCGGGAGAACGCTGTTATATCCAGTGAGGGGCGCGACTGCACCCGTGAATATGAACTCGGCGCCAGGCTTTCCCTGGAAGCCGCCGAGAGGGAAGGCTGCCGCATTGCCGTGCTCAAGGCCCGTTCGCCTTCCTGCGGCGCAGGCCGCGTTTATGATGGAAGCTTCACGCACACGCTGCGTGACGGGGATGGCGTCTTCGCGGCCCTTCTCCGGAGCAGGGGATTCACCATTTTTACGGAAGAGAATTTCCCCGGTCTTGCGCGTCTGCGCGATATTGGGCTTTTGAACAAAATGTAGCGCGGGTTGCCCGATTCTCCTGTTTTTGCATCAAAGGAAATCCTTTGGTATGGAGGCGCTGTCTGCCTGCGGGAACGGACAGACTTCTTATTTTTTATGCATATCAGGAGGGATACTGATGGCATCAACGGTTTACTATTACACTATGGATTGCCGTACGGAGCACCAGAACAAGGAATCCAAGGTTGCCCGCCTCTGCAATCTTCTGAAGCTCAAGGATATCGTGGTCCCCGGCCGCCCCTGTGCCATCAAACTGCACTTTGGTGAGACCGGATGCGACGGGCACCTCAACCCGCAGCTTGTTCAGGCCGCTGTGCAGAAGGTGCGTGAGGCCGGCGCCCTGCCGTTTCTGACCGACACAACGACGCTTTATTCCGGAACGCGCCACAACGCCGTGGATCATATCAATACGGCCATCCGTCACGGCTTCGCCCCCGGCGTGGTGGACGCTCCCGTGATTATCGCCGACGGCCTTTTCGGACAGAACGATCTTCCCGTGGAAATCAACTGCAAGCATTTCAAGACTGTGCACATCGCCACCGAAATCGTCCATACCCCGGCCATGGTCGTGCTTTCGCATTTCAAGGGCCATGAGGCCGCCGGTTTCGGCGGTGCCATCAAGAATCTGGCCATGGGCTGCGCTTCCCAGCGCGGCAAGGAAGACCAGCACGGCTGCCATGTGAACGTCAACCAGGAGAAGTGCGTCGGCTGCGGCACCTGCGTTAAGATCTGCCCGAGACAGGCCATGTCCATCACAGACAAGAAGTGCCACTGCGATCCCACGAAGTGCGTGGGCTGCTTCGAATGCATGACCGTCTGTCCCCAGGAAGCCTGTGAGGTTGACTGGGCCACGGATCTGCCGGCCTTCACCGAGCGTCTCACCGAATACGCCTATGGCGCCGTCAAAGGCCTCCAGGGGCATGTTATGTACATCAACTTTGTCATGAACGTGACGCCTGACTGCGACTGCGTCGCCTGGTCCGACATGCCTCTCGTTCCTGATCTCGGAATTCTGGCCTCTCTCGATCCTGTGGCGCTCGATCAGGCCTGCTTCGACCTCGTGAACCAGGCTCCCCAGCTCACTGATCTGAAGCGTGACGGCAAGGACCTCTTTACCGCCCGCTGGCCCTACACGCATGGCCCCATCCAGCTGGAATACGGGGAAAAGATCGGCCTCGGCACCCGCGAGTACGACCTCAAGAAACTCTAAAGCGGGACGGCTGTCCGTCCGCTTCCCGCTGAACCTGTCAATTGCCCCGCCTAGAGAGGCGGGAGTCTTCTGGGCGGGATGATAAAAAAACCGGGGCATTCCGAAAAACGGAGTGTCCCGGTTTTTCTTTTTTGAGGGAATTTCTCTAGCGCGTACCGAAAATACGATCTCCGGCATCCCCAAGGCCGGGCAGGATATACCCCTTGTCATTGAGCTTTTCATCGACGGCCGCGGTATAGATGTCTACGTCGGGATGTTCCTTCAGAACGCGTTCTATGCCGACGGGGGCGCAGACGAGGTGGAGGCTGCAGATAGACGTGCAGCCGCTCCTTTTGAGCAGTTCGATGCAGGCGCAGAGCGATCCGCCCGTGGCCAGCATAGGGTCGAGGATGACGGCCCTGCGGTGGGCGATGTCTTTTGCCAGCTTGACATAGTATTCTACGGGCTTCAGCGTTTTTTCGTCGCGGAAGAGGCCCACAACGGAAACCTTGGCTCCGGGGATCATGCTGACGACGCCGTCCATGAGGCCGAGTCCGGCGCGCAGGATGGGGACGATGGTGAGCATTTTGCCGGCAACGCGTTCAAGCGTCACGGGACCGGCCCAGCCCTGGGCCTCGTATTTTTCAGTGGGGAGGTCCCGGCAGGCTTCGTAAACCAGGAGAGCGCCGATTTCGTTGGAGATGGTCCTGAAGGTGCTGCAGGGCGTGTCGTTCTCTCTGAGGATGCTGAGCTTATGGCGGATGAGCGGATGGTCAATGACGTGAAGTGGCATAACGTTCCCTCTTTTGGGTGTTCTGTGACAGTCCGGTTACGGACCCGTAATGTGCTTCTCTGGGTAGCACAAAGCAGGCCGGACAGAAAGTCTGACTTTCCTCATCGTTTTTTCTTTTTTGCCGGGGAAACGTCATGTGCCGTTCTTCCGGCGGCCATGGCTGCCAGCTTTCTGTTGGTGAAGGCCGTGGGCAGCGCCTCCAGAGGATTTTCAGGCCAGGGGTGCTTCGGGTAGCGCCCCCGCATCTCGGCGCGCACGGAAGGATAAGCTTCCTTCCAGAAGAAGGCGAGGTCGCGGGTTGCAGCCAGGGGAGCGCCGGACGGGGATGTGAGAAGCAGTGTGACGGGAGCGCCGCAGGGAAGGACAGGGGACGCGGTCAGGCCGAAGCATTCCTGGAGCTTCACGCTGATGCGCGGGCCGTCCCCTGTGTAGGAGATAGGGTGCTCGCGGCCTGAAGGAGCTTTCCAGAGCACGGGGGCGAGGCTCTCGAGCTGTTTGGCAAGGTTCCAGGGCAGAAGGCCCTGCCAGGCCCTGAGTATGCTCCCCGCCGGAATTTTTCTGAGATCGCGGACTCCCTCGAGGAGAGGAGGAAGCCAGTCGTCAAGACAGGCTGCGAGCCCTTCATCGCTCAGGTCGGGCCACTCCTTCCCGCGCAGACGCCGGAGAAGCAGAACCCTGGCCTGCCATTCACGGCAGCGGTCATCCGGAGAGAGAAGCGAGATCCCTTCTTTTTTCACCAGAGCGAGAAGCGCCGCCCTGATGGCTTCGGGATCCGGATCGGGCTGCATGCGGTCTTCCAGCACGATGCTGTCCAGGAGAAGACGCTCCCGCACCTGGACCTTCCCATTCCTGTCCGCGGTGACTGATGTTTCCCTGCGCAGAAAAGACTTCGCGAAGGCTGTGAGATCGTTTTCGGCGAGACTGGCGCCGAGATTGAGTATCTGGTAGCCGGATCCGGCCTGTCCGCGGGAGTCCAGGGCCAGTATGAATTTGCTGCCGGCAAGCGGTGAAGCCGCAGGAACGAGCACGCGGGAACCGCCGCGCAGAAGATAAACGGACTGCCGTTCGCCGCCGGGGGCAGGACTGCCTGCGCCGCATCCGTCCTGACGCATGGCGATGCGGTCGGCGAAGCCCGGCAGGAGCACGCGCCCGCACGCACCCGCGCTGCGCAGAAGGCGGGCCGCACAGTTCTCCGGATCTTCCTGCTCCCGGTTTTTTGTGGGGACACTGCGTTTCCTGCGGTTCAGGAGGACGCGTGCAAAGTCAAGGATTCTCGCCGCGCCCGGTCTTTTCCTTCCTAAAACGGCATCAAGAGCCGGCGTGATGTCGGTCTGCGTGTGCTTTGCGGTGTCGTCTTCTTCGAGACAGGCGCAGGCCAGAGCGGCAAGGGCCGCATCGCTGCCGTTTTTCGCCGCGGCGAGGGCGCAGGCAGGCCTCGGATCTATGGCAAGGGCCGCGGCGTCCCTGCCGAAGGGCGTGATGCGTCCCTCTCTGTCCAGAATGCCCAGCGCGGAAAGCGTCCGTCGGGCTGATTCCATCGCGGCGGCGGGCGGAGGCGTAACGAAGGACAGATCTCCGGGCGCAGCGCCCCAGAGCGCGAGATCCATGGCCAGGGGTGTGAGATCAGCCTCGAGAATTTCCGGTCTGGCGAAGGGGGCCATGCCCTTTTCAGATTCCCTGCTCCACAGGCGCACGCAGAGCCCCGGACAGAGACGTCCGGCGCGGCCCTGCCGCTGACGGGCCGAGGAAAGGGGGATTGTCTGGGTGACAAGGCGCGTGCGCCCGCTTGCGGCATCCCAGCGCGGGCGTCGCTGCAGCCCGCTGTCGACGACCGTGCTGACGCCCTGTATGGTCAGGGACGTTTCGGCAATGTCTGTGGCCAGTACGATCTTCCGCTGACCCTCCGGAGCCGGGGCGAGCGCCGCGTCCTGCTCCCTGGCGCTGAGATTTCCGAGCAGAGGAAAAACCGCGCATCCCTCTGGGATCTGTCCTTCAAGGGCTTCCGCTGTGCGGCGTATTTCCGCGGATCCCGGCAGAAAGGCCAGAACGCTCGAACTGGTTTCCCTGAGGCAGTGCAGAATCACGCCGGCCATGTGCAGGGGCAGGTGTCTGAGCCTGTCCGTAAGGGAAAAGAGACCTGGAGCCCTGTCCGGAGCGTACACGGTCCTGACCGGGTAACCTGGGGCCGGGGAAACCACTTCCGGTGCGTCCGGGAGGATTTTTTTCAGGGATTCCCTGTCCAGTGTGGCCGAGAGTATGCCCAGATGGAGATCGGGGCGCAGGATGGACTGGCTTTCAAGAGCCAGGGCAAGTCCCGTGTCCGAAGCGATGCTGCGCTCGTGAAATTCGTCAAAAAGGACGCAGGACACGCCGGAAAGGCTCTGTTCGTCCGTAATCATGCGGGTAAAGACACCCTCGGTCACCACCAGGAGTCGGGTTGACCGGCTGACTCGCGTTTCCTGGCGCATGGCGATGCCGACGAGGCCTCCCACCGTCCCGCCAGTAAGGTTTGCAAGATGGCGGGCCAGCATGCGGGCTGCCGCGCGCCGCGGCTCAAGGAGCAGGACGCGTCCCGGCAGGGCGTCCAGCGCCCAGAGGGGCACACGCGTGCTTTTGCCCGTTCCGGGCGGCGCTTCCAGCAGAAAAACGGGGCTTTTACGCAGAAGTTCTGAGATGCGGGGACGGTACGGATCAATGGGAAGCGGCGGGAGCGTGAGCATGGGCAGGCCTGTTGATCTGGTATTTTGGCGGGTGTCAGTGTATTGACAGGGGTCAGGAGAAGGGAGGGTGTATGGAAACGCACAAGCGGGAGATCATTGGCATGGAGACGTCTCTCAGGGCTGTATACCGCATTCTGCAGCGGGTGGCCCGGACAGACAGCACTGTTCTTGTAACCGGTGAGTCAGGCACTGGCAAGGAACTGGCCGTGCGCTATCTGCATGAGCAGAGCCGGAGGGCATCCGGGCCGCTCGTGGTCGTCAACTGCGGCGCCATCCCCCACGAACTCCTGGAATCCGAGCTTTTTGGTTACGAGAAGGGAGCGTTTACCGGCGCGGTGCATTCCCGCAGGGGACGCTTTGAGATGGCCTGTGGCGGTACTGTTTTCCTGGACGAAGTGGGCGAAATGGATCCGCTTCTGCAGGTCAAACTCCTGCGCGTGCTGCAGGAGCACGAGATCGAGCCCGTAGGCGGAACCGGGCCGCGCCAGGTGGACGTGCGCGTGGTGGCGGCCACCAACCGCAACCTCGAAGCGGAAGTTGCAGAGGGCCGCTTCCGCGAGGACCTTTTCTACCGCCTCAATGTCATTCCTGTTCAGCTCCCCCCTCTGCGTGAGCGCGGGAGTGATGTACTCCTTCTCGCTCAGGCCTTTCTCGAGCGTTTCTGCCAGGAACGGGGCCGTCCTGTGCTGCGGCTCTCTGAGGAAGTGCGGCGGATCTTTATGGCGTATCCCTGGCCAGGCAACGTGCGCGAGCTTGAAAATTTCATGGAGCGTCTGAGCATCCTCGCAGACGGGGACACCATTGTTCCGGACGATCTGTCCGCCAAGATACTGTCGCATCCGGCAGTTCAGGAGCTGACTGCGGAAATGCCGTGCGCCGGGGAGCCGAAGGAGATTCCCGTGCCGCGCTCCGGGGAGTGTTCCTCCGGGTTCATCTGGCCAACGCTCGCTGATCTCGACCGCCTCGGCCTCGGGATGAAGGATTTTGTGGAAACCTGTGAGAACAGGCTTCTCGACGAGGCTCTCGCCGAATCAGGGGGTGTGCGGAGCAGGGCCGCCTCGAGACTTGGCATCAAGCGCACCACGCTCATCGAGAGACTTCGCCGCCGCGGCGAAAAGGATGAGCCAGCGCGCTAATGATTCTGCCGGTATTGCCGATAGGGGATACTGGAGAACCATGCGATGCCGGAAAGAGAAAACAGAAAAAGCCAGGAGGAATTTCTGACGCTCAGCGCAAAGGCGCCGGAGCCCGCGTTCAGGGAACGCGTGGTTTCCCTGCTGCGCCGCTGGAAGCGCCGGGATCCGTCGGCCCGTACAGCCGGCGCTCTGGAATTCTGGCTGTCCTTTGTCCTCATGGGGGCATTCGCGTTTATCGCTTTCTGCCCGGAACATGATTTTTCGGTGAAGGTTCTCCCCGCAGTGCACGTGGAGGACGCTTCCGGAAGAGAAGCGGAACGTCCCTTCCGCCAGGAAGGTGTTCCGCCTGAGAAAAGGGCGGGGTTCCACCCGCGCTATACGGTATTTGAACCGGGTGAGATACGGGCGTTCTGCAATCAGGGCGGGCCTGAACTCTGGCCCCAGGTGGCAGATGGAGCGAAGATTCAGCAGAAGGCCGGTACCGGCGTTTCTCCCGCCACGGTTCTGACGCCGGAATACGGCGCTGAATCCGGGAAAAAATTCAGTTTTGGTGAGGATGGCTCTCCCGGCGAACAGGATATACGGGAAGAGATCCGGCTCGCCCAGCTTCAGATGGAGGCCGGGCATGTGGATTCCGCTCTGGGCGATCTCGGCCGCCTGCGTCATTACGCCGATATGCCGGGTTTCCCCTCAGATCTGCGGCTGGACATTCTGGTAGTCGTGATGGATGCCTGCCGTCTGCGTCTTCTGAGCGATGGTGTCTCAGCCGCTCAGGATCTCAGACGGGCCTGCTCTGCCGTCATTGACGCGATGCCCCAGTCTCCCGCTGCCGCGGAGGCGCTCAGAAATCTGAGTCTGGCTTCCCAGACTGCCGGCGATTTTTCCGGGGCTCTGGATTATCTTGCTGCCGCCTGCGAACGGTTCCCCGGACTCGGCGGCACGGACAGATCGTTCCTGAATCTCGGCACGGCGGCGTCCGCTGCCGGAAAGCAGGAAGAAGGCGTGCGGGCCTTTGCCGAACTGATCCGCCGCTATCCCCTTTCTGCGCTTGTGCCCGATGCGTGGGCCGGAGCAGCCCGCTCCTGGTCAGCCCAGGGCCGCTATGATGAGGCCGGAAAGGCTTTTGCCAGGCTTTCTGACAGTCAGGAGTATTTTCTGAAGGCGCCTGACGTGCTTCTGGAATGGGCCAGAAACGGTTACAGGGCGGAGGGTGCCAGGGCCTCCGGGGAAATCGCTGAAATTTACCGCCGCTTTTCCTCTCTCGAGCTGCAGGGAGAGCAGGCGGACGAGGTGCTTCTTGGCTTTGGCGATCTCATGTCGGAGGCCGGCATGGACAGGGAAGCCCAGGCCGTGTGGCACAGAGTCAGTCAGGGAAACAGGGTCTGTGCCGGCACGGCGCGCATGCGTCTTGCTGAGGGACGGGTCATTGGGCTCCCGCGCGATGCCGGTATGCTGAAGGCTGTTTTTGAAGGCCCGTCCCAGAAAAAACTCCTCGAACTGTACCGGACGAACATTGCTTCATGGCCGGGAACTCCGCTCGCCGAGGCCTGCCGTGTGCGTGAAATCTGCCTCTTGTCCGCGCAGGGGTTTGTTCACGAGTCGAGAATCCGGGCTGTTGAGTTTCTCAGGTCTTCGGGAAAGAGTGACTGCGCCGGTCTGGTGGCGGAATGCCTGCGGGGAGATCTGAAGAGAGAACTGGCGTTTATCGAACTGCCCCGTGATTACATCCGTCTCGCCAGCGCCTGGCAGGATACACCGGAAATCAGGGAGGCCTGCGGAACTCCCGATCCTGATTTACGCGCAGCCCTCGGGCGCGGGTTCATGCTCATGGGAAAGGGAGCTGAGGCGGTGGCTGTTCTTGAGCCTCTTCTGGAAAACCGCACCATGGGCGAGCACGGGCTCTATGCCCTGAGCTGCTGCTACAACGAGGCCCTGCTCGGAAAGGACTGGAAGAAGCTCCTTCACATTGCTGACTGCGTGGCTGCCTGGCCCCTGCCGGAAGGCATCTCCTCCCAGCTTGCCTACAGTTCGGCCATCGCCTATCAGGCCCTTGGGAACAGCGTGCGCGCCCTGTCCGTCTGGCGCACGGTCTGTGAAGACGAGACCGCGGCGGCGTGGCAGAGAGCCTACGCCTCCTGGTATCTGGCCTGCGACGCGTCCAGGAAGAAGGACAGTAAAAATGCCTACGCGCTTTACAGCCGCACGGTGAGTTTCTTTGAGGCCGCGGCAAGGCAGGGCAGCGGACATGTCGACAACTCCCTGCTCACGAGCGCCCGCCGCCGCTTGGCTGAAATCTGCGAAAAGGACGGCAGGAAGCGTGAAGCTCTGGCCTGGCTGGCCCAGATTCCGCAAAAGGAAGCCCTCGCCGCGTCCGTCCCGCCACAGCCCCGCAGGAACCCCGCGTCCGGCTCTGAAACAGCGGGAGCAGAGCGGGAGGAAAGCGCTCCTGCGCCTTTCCCCGGCAGAGATCTCATTTCGTCCGTGTCGAAATGATTTTTCCCCCGGACTGGGGGCTTTTTTGCGAACAGCGTACGCAGGATTTTTTAGGGCTCTGCTCTGATATGATGAACCGGTATGTTCAGTCAGGGAAGGCGAAGCGGTGCTGAAGCATCTCCGTAACCAGGCGGAGCGGTTTCCTGTCCGCCTGTAAGCCTCCAGATCTTTTTTTTCCGGCAAATGACTGAAGCCCGATTCGTTACAGGCTCCGGTGCTCCGTGTGAGAACCACAGGAGCCTGTTTTGTCTATTGTCCGGCTGCGGCCCAGGCAGAGAGAGCCCTGTCCAGCTCGGGACCGGGCGTGACCGTGAGCTCGGGATCCAGGGAAAGGTGGCAGTAGAATCCGTCCACGAGCACTGAGGCTTCGGTGGATACGCTGCCGGGATATTTTTCCAGAATGGCGCGCAGAGAGAGCATGGCTTCTTCGTCCAGGCGGTTCTCCGGAATCTGCACGACGACAGGGTGACGGCTTTCCTGACAGATACTCTGGAGTGGCCGCATGCTGTCGCCGATGATCCTGAGTTCGCGGGGAGTCTGGGTTTCACCAGCCTCATCGTCGCCCGGTTCTGTCTCGTTTTCCTTTTCCTGGTTCTTGTCGAGTCTTCCCGTGAGCCAGAGCGGCTGTTCCGAATCGAGGAGAGCGCGCAGCTCGGGAGTATAGGCTTTATGGAAAAATGTCACTTCGGCGTGTCCGGTCAGATCTTCAACCTGAACGAAAGCCATGCGCTTGCCACCAGCCTTGGTGAGCGCTTCGCGCCAGCTAGTGACCAGCACGGCCGTCCGGATTTCGGCACCGGGATAAAGATCCTGCAGGGATTCCAGATCCATGTTGCCAATGCGTTTCCACTGCTGAGTGAAAGGCTGGAGCGGATGGGAGGTGAGGTAGAATCCGAGGGCCTCCTTTTCGTTCTGCAGCTTGATGTCGTCCGGGAATTCCTCGAGTCCGGCGTCAGGGCAGTTAATACCCACGCCGGGCAGCTGTTCCATGGCAACCTTAAGCTTCGGAGACAGGGCGAGCAGAGATGTTGACTGCGACTCGTTGAGTTTCGCTCTTCTCTGGGCTTTCTCCACCACCAGATCGAGGCAGCAGAGAAGAGCCTGCCGCGTGGCGCCGGTGCAGTCGAAGGCGCCACCCTTGATCAGGGATTCCAGAACACGCTTGGTGACTTTACGCATGTTGACGCGGGTGCACAGATCGTAGAGCGACTTGTACTCGCCGTTTTTGCGGCCGTTGACGATTTCCTGGATGGCTTCGTCGCCCACGTTTTTGATGCCTCCAAGGCCGAAGACGATTTTGCCGTCCTTGGCAGAGAAGGAACGCTGGGAGTAGTTTACGGAAGGCGGCAGAACATCCACGCCGCGATCCTTGCAGCAGGAAATGTATTTGAGGAGTTTTTCCTGGTTGCCCATTTCGCTGGTGAGCAGGGCAGCCATGAAGGCGCAGGTGTGGTGAACCTTGAGCCAGGCAGTGTAGTAGGAGATCTGGGCGTAAGCCGCGGAGTGGGATTTGTTGAAGCCATAGGCCGCGAACTTTTCCATCAAGTCGAAGATTTCGTTGGCCTTTTCCTCGGAGATGTTGTTTCCCGCGGCACCCTTGACGAAGATAGAACGCTGCTTGGCCATGGCCTCGGCTTTTTTCTTGCCCATGGCGCGCCGCAGCAGGTCAGCGCCGCCCAGCGTGTAGTTGGCGATGATCTGGGCGATCTGCATGACCTGTTCCTGGTAGACAATGACGCCGTAGGTATCCTTGAGGCAGCTTTCCAGAGACGGGTGCGGGTAAACGACGGGTACTTCACCATGCTTGCGCTTGATGAATTCGTCGACCATGCCCGAGCCAAGAGGCCCGGGGCGGTAGAGGGCGAGCATGGCTATGAGATCTTCGAAGCAGGAGGGGTGCAGCATGCGCAGGTACTGACGCATACCGGATCCTTCGACCTGGAAGACACCGTCCGTATCTCCGCGGGAATAGAGGTCGTAAGTGGCCTGATCCGTGAAGGGCAGGATATCGAGATTCGGCGGCTCCTCACCCTCCAGTTTGATGTTATCCAGGGCGTCCTGAATAAGCGTCATGGTCTTGAGGCCGAGAAAGTCGAATTTGACAAGGCCCGTCTGCTCGACCATGGGGCCGTCAAACTGGGTGACCTGCTCGCCGTGTTTGCCCCGGAAGAGGGGGAGGTACTCGACCATTGGCTTGTCAGAAACCACAAGTCCGGCCGCATGCATGCTGGCCTGCCGGGTGAGGCCCTCCAGCTTCATGGCGATGTCAAGGAGATGCCTGATCTGTGGTTCCGTGTCGTAGCGCTTCTGAAGCTCTGGCTCCTGCTTAAGTACATCGCTGATGTGGATCTTGGGATCGTTGCCGGGCACCAGCTTGGCGATGGCCGCGCGTTCCTGGAACGACATTCCCAGCACGCGGCCCACGTCATGGATGACGGCCTTGGCCTTCATCTTGCCGAATGCGGCGATCTGGGACACGGAGTCCGCTCCGTAGGTGTCGGCCATATGCCTGATGACCCTGTACCGGCGGCGTTCGCAGAAGTCGACGTCGATATCGGGGAGGGACACGCGTTCGATGTTCAGGAAACGTTCGAACAGCAGGTTATACGGCATGGGATCGAGGTTGGTAATGCGCATGGACCAGGCCACAAGGGAACCTGCCGCCGAGCCACGCCCCGGTCCTGTTGGCACGCCGTGGTTCTTGGCCCAGTTGATGAATTCCTGCACAATGAGGAAGTAGCCGGGGAAACCCATTTCCAGGATGACGCCGATTTCATGCTGCAGGCGCTTGCGGTATTTGTCCTTGTCTATAGTTTCCGGATTCGGATGCTCGCGGAAACGGCGTTCGAGACCCTCCTCGGCCAGTTTACGGAATTCGGACTCCAGGCTGGCACCCTCGGGCAGCGGGTATTTGGGAAAGAAGTGCTTGCCGAAGGTCAGCTCGCAGTTGCACATCTCCGCGATTTTCGCCGTATTCTCAATGGCCTGGGGTACGGACGCAAAGTCGCGCTCCATTTCTTCCGGCGACTTGTAATAAAGCTCGTGGGTTTCGAAACGGAAGCGTTTTTTGTCGTTGATGGTGGAACCCGTGCCGATGCAGAGCAGAATTTCGTGAGCTTCGTAATCGTCCGCGTTGAGGTAATGGCAGTCATTGGTGGCCACCACTGGCAGGTGTTCGCTCTCTGCCAGTTCAAGGAGGCCGTTGTTGACGATGGTCTGCTTCTCGAGGCCGTTGTGCTGCAGCTCGAGGTAGAAATTGTCTTTGTAAAGTTCCGCGTACTGCCTTGTGATCCTGCGGGCCTTATCCATGTCGCCCGACAGGATGGCCTGGGGTATTTCGCCCTGGATGCAGGCTGTCAGACAGATGATGCCCTCGGAATATTCCTTAAGAATGTTCCAGTCCACGCGCGGTTTATAGAAGAAGCCCTCAAGCCAGCCCTTGGTCACCACTTTCACAAGGTTGTGGTAGCCGGTCATGTTCTTCGCGAGCAGGATCAGGTGGTTGCGGCGCTTGGCGTCCTCGCTCTTGGTGTCCAGGTGATCGCGGCAGGTATAGACCTCACAGCCGAAAATGGGCTTGATGCCGAATTCCGTGCAGGCCTTCTGGAAGGAGGCCGCAGCGAACATGTTCCCGTGGTCTGTGACGGCGCAGGCCCCCATACCGTAGTCTTTCGCCTTCTGGCACAGGTCCTTGAGGCGGATGGCGCCGTCAAGCATGCTGTATTCGGTATGGCAGTGGAGATGGATAAAATCGGACATGCGGCTCCTCCCGCCGCGGAAAGAGGATGTCCTCCCGCGTGAAAAAAGAAGTGGAAAGATACTTTATAGGAAAAAAAAGGCTGAAGGTCATCACCTTCAGCCGCGCTCCGGAGGCGGAGTGAAGGGAGTTACCCGGCAGGAAAATATTTCGTCAGGGCGAGTTTCTTCGCGTCAGCTCTGGCTGTTTTGCCGGTTCCGGTGAGTGGGATGGCGTCTACGCGGATGAAAGCGCGGGGCACCCAGTATTTCGGCAGGACATCCCGGCAGAGCGCATCCAGTTCGGTGTCTGTCATGCCAGATGTGTGGAGGAGCGTGATTTTTTCGCCCAGCCTGTCATCGGGAACGGAAGTAATGCAGAAAGCGCCGGGAATTCTTTCAGCGAGCTTCTGCTCCACTTCCTCGGCCTGTACCTTGATGCCGCCCGTGTCGATGACATTGTCGAGGCGTCCCCTGATGCGGAAGCGCCCGTCCGGGCTGATTTCGGCAATATCGTTGGTCGTGAGGACCTTTTCGCAGACACTGGGCGCGTCAATGACGAGCGTTCCCTTTCCGGAGAGGTGTACCGAGACGCCGGGCATGGGCGTGTACCAGTCCGTGGCGTCCTGGCTGTTCACTTTCCTTAAGGCAATGTGTGAAAGCGTCTCGGTCATGGCGTAAGACGACCAGACTGCGTTGGGGAAATCTCTGAGGGCCTTTGCCAGAGAGCCGGTTACAGCTCCGCCGCCGAGGAGCAGGTGCCTCACATTCCTGAGCCGTTCCGCGCAGACGGGATCGCGCAGGCTCTCATAGGCCTGCATGGGCGTGAGAGCGGCGAAGTCCAGAGGTGTGCCGACCTCCCTGAGCGGCGATGAGCAGGGCTCGACGGCTACCAGGTTGAGCCCCTGGACGAGGGCGCGCACCACGACCATCTTGCCGGCGATGTACCTGAGGGGCATCGCAAGGAGAGCGGAATCTCCCGGCCTGAGTCCGAGGAAGGCGCAGGTGCGGCGGGCGCTCTGGGCCATGCGGCGTTTTTCCGCCTGCATGGGCTTCGGCGCTCCCGTGGATCCCGAAGTCTGCACGGGCACCGTGGCGGAAGGAGACTGCCAGTCAGCGAGAAAGCGCGAGAGGTCGCCGAGAATGCCCTCCCTGCGGAAATGGGAAGCGATGAAGGCGGAGAGCAGGCCCCCTTTGAGTTCGGATCCGTTCAGCGTCAGGGTGAGCTGCCTCAGACGCGTCAGATTTTCCTCTTCCAGAGAGGGAATGTCCTTCATCTTCATCGCTCCTTTCCATTTTCGTTATCTTTCGAGACCGAGCCAGCTTCTGAGATCCGGCTCCGGCGCGTCAGGGTCGAAGTGCAGGGCTTCGCCGCGGATGGAAAGCGGGTAGCTCTCCATGTTGTCCGTGAAAAGCTGCCCGGTTCCGAGCCCCTGAGGCATGGTGCAGTCCGAGGCAGCCCGCCACTGGGCGATGGCGTTGAGCCCGACATTGGATTCGAGGGCGCTGGTGGCCCAGAAACCGATGCCGCGTTCCCCGGCAAGCCGGATCCATTCTTCTGAGCCCCTGAGGCCGCCGTGCAGGGTCGGTTTCAGAATGATGTACTTCGGATGCACGGCATCGAGCATATCAGCCTTCTGCTTTGCGTCATTGAGGCCGATGAGTTCCTCATCGAGGGCTATGGGCACGGGCGACGAGGCGCAGAGCCTGCCGCTGGCTTCCCACTGTCCCTGTCTGATGGGCTGCTCAATGGAATGCGGTCTGAACTCGGCGAGTTTTTCGAGCCGCTGCATGGCGTTTTCAGGCGTGAAGCCGCCGTTGGCGTCGAGCCGCAGCTCGAGCTCCCCGGGATCCGGGTAGCGCATGCGGATGTGCCGCATGAGATCGCACTCCTCGTCGAAGCCGATAGCGCCGATTTTGAGTTTTACGCAGTGAAATCCGGCTTTCATCTTGGCGTCGAGGCGCTCGAGCATTTTGTCATGGCTGCCCATCCACACCAGGCCGTTGATGGTGATGTCCTTTTCACCCCGGCTGAAGGGCGTGTCCCAGAGACGTATGGTTCCGCGCTGGGCATGCCTGAGCGCCGTTTCGAGACCGAAGCGCACGGAAGGATACGAGGATGGGACGCTTCCGTAAATGTCGCCGCTTTTGGCGAAGGCGCGGCAGTATTCATGGAGCCTTTCCTCGTAGTCCGGACCGGCTTCCTGGCTCAGATCAGGGAGCGGGGCGCACTCGCCCACGCCGAAGCGGCCCTCCTTGTCCTCCAGGACAACGTACCAGACGTCGTGGGTGAGGTAGACGCCGCGGGACGTGCCAGCCGGCTCCCTGAAGTGCAGGGTGCGCGGAACTATGGTGACTTTCCAGCTCATAACCGCATCTCCGGCCTAGGGAAACTTGGGATAGTCCTTGAAGTTGGGCTTGCGCTTCTCGAGGAAGGCTTTGCCGCCTTCCTGGGCTTCGTCGGTGAGGTAGTAAAGAAGGGTGGCGTCACCAGCCAGCTCCTGAATGCCAGCCTGGCCATCGAGCTCGGCGTTAAGGCCGACCTTGATCATGCGCAGGGCCATGGGGCTCATTTCCATCATGCGCTCTGCCCAGGCCACGCCTTCATCCTCAAGTTTGTCGAGGGGAACGACTTTGTTCACAAGCCCCATCTGCAGGGCTTCCTGCGCTGAGTACTGACGGCAGAGGAACCACATTTCCCTGGCCTTCTTCTGGCCGATGATGCGCGCGAGGTAGCTGGAGCCGAAACCGGCGTCAAAGCTGCCCACATGCGGCCCAGTCTGGCCAAAGATGGCATTTTCGGAGGCAATGGTCAGGTCGCAGACAACGTGCAGGACGTGGCCGCCGCCGATGGCGTAGCCGTTTACGAGGGCGACGACGGGCTTGGGCAGAGAGCGGATCTGCTTCTGCACGTCCAGAATGTTCAGTCTCGGGACGCCGTCCTTGCCCACATAGCCGCCGCGATCCTTCACGTGCATGTCACCGCCGCTGCAGAAGGCCTTGTCTCCCGCGCCGGTAAGAAAGACCACGTTGATATCCGGGCATTCGCGGCAGTAGGTGAATGCCTCGCTCATCTCCTTTGTTGTATCGGGCGTGAAGGCGTTGCGGTAGCGGGGCCTGTTGATAGTGATCCTGGCTATGCCTTCATAATAGTCAAAGAGTATCTCTTCGTATTTTTTGATGGTTTTCCATTCGCGCTGTGCCATAGTCCCTCCGGCATGGCTTTCGGGTTTGAGAAGAAAATTATCTGTCCGACGTTCCTGCTCCGGCTGCCGTCAGGGCACGCGTCGCGGAGGCGTCTTTTTCGATATCCGTGAACACTTCAAGAAGCAGCGGGGCTTTGCCTTCCCCTGTGCCGCAGAATTGTTTCAGGGCTGCGTCCAGTTCCCCGGCGTTTTTCGCGGAGAGATAGCCGAGCCCGAAGGTTTCGGCGACGTGGCGGGCGCTGAAGCCGTTGGAGCCAGCTATGTAGAGATCCCTGTGCTCTGAATCGAGGCCTGGGAGGACATGGAAGATGCCGCCGCCGCCATTATTGAAGAGCAGGATGCGCAGGTTTGAAGGCAGGCTTTTTTTCCAAAGGGCGTTCTGGTCGTAGAAGAAACTCAGATCGCCGATGAGCGCATAGGTCGTCCTGGGCGATCCCAGAGCGAACCCCGTGGCCGTGGACAGGGAGCCGTCAATGCCGTTCACACCCCTGTTGCAGCAGACTTCGGTGTCCGGGGGCAGGGGAAAGTACTGGGCGTTGCGCACGGGGGAGCTGTTGGCGAGCTGCAGGGCCGATCCGTCGGGGAGGGCTTCAAGGAAGCGGCGCATGACGAAAAGATCGGTGAATTCCGTGAGCCGGAAGTCAGCCACGCGCTGCGCTGCGGCGCTTCCTGCCTTCTGCCATGCGTCCTGGAAAGCCGGACTGCGGTCAGCCGGCTCATCAGCCAGCAGGCCTATGAGTTCCGCGGGATCGGCTTCGACGGCGCGCGTCAGGCACCTGAAGAGATCGGGGCAGGCGCCGTCAGGGCTCACGTGCCAGTGGGCGGCAGGGCGTACTCTGCGCAGATACTGCTTGAGCCGTTTGCTGACCACATGTCCCGCGACAGTGATGACAAAGTCGGGGGCCAGAATATCGTCTGTCCGGGGAGCCGCCAGGACGAGATCCGATGTCCCGATGAATCCCTTCTCCCCCATTGAGGCTGAAAGGTTCGCGAGGTGCTCGCAGACGATAACAGCATGCCCTTTCCCGGCAGCGCGTCTGAGGGATTTTTCGAGGGCCGGGGCCGGCAGGCTCTGGCCGCAGATAATCATGACGCGTTTTGCCTTCCGCCATTCATTCCGCATGTCAGGCGTGAGGAAGGCCATGCGGCTCTGCTCACGCACGAAGCTGCGGACTTCGGGAAGAGCAGGGGCGGACATATCAAAGAGCGGTTCCGTTATGGGAACGTTGATGTGGACGGGACCGAAGCCGTTGTGGGTGAGCTCGGCTAGGGCCTCGTTGATGAGCCTGTTGCAGTACCAGAGGCTTTCTGCGTCATGGGGCTCGGGCAGGGTGACTTCCTTCCTGATGTAATTATGAAAGGAACCGGGCTGCACGATGGTCTGGCCGTCCATCTGGCCGATGGCCGAGGCCGGCCTGTCTGCGGAAATAATGAGCAGGGGCAGATTCTGGTAATAGGCTTCAGCTACAGCAGGTGCCATGTCGAGAAGCGCCGTACCCGATGTGCAGCACGCGGCCACGGGGCGGCGCAGGGCCTGGCAGAGTCCGTTGGCCGTGAAAGCGGCACTGCGCTCGTCAGTCACCGGTGTACAGAGTATGTCCGGACAGGAGGCCAGCGTGTGATTGAGAGGCGAATTGCGCGAGCCCGGGCTCAGGACGGCCCTGGTGATGCCGTGCTGTTTCATGAGAGCAGTGAGTTCGAGAACATTGGTTTTGACGGAGTACATGTCAGGCTCCCATTCCGGTGATGGAAAGCATGGTGCGCATCTTGTGGCAGGTCTCACGCCACTCGCTGGCGAGTTCCGAGGCCGGCAGGAGGCCGCCGCCCGCATAGAAGACCGTGGCTGAGGGAAGGATTTCCACACACCGCAGGTTGACGTAAAATGAGGCGCTGTCATCGGTGCGCGGACCAAGATAGCCGGAGTAGTAACGCCGTCCGGATCCTTCCGAGGAGAGGATGAAGGCCCGGGCCTCGTCCTGGGGCAGCCCGCACACAGCCGGTGTTGGATGCAGTGCGGCTACGAAGCCGGCCGCACTGACGCCGGGCAGCGCGTCAAAGAAAAAGTCCGTGCGCAGATGCTGAACAGAGCCTGCGGGCGCAGTCCAGGGGCCCCTTGTCTCGATGCCGCGGCAGAGGGGGGACAGCCGGTCCCGGATATAGCGGGAGACCAGGGCCTGCTCCTCGAGATTCTTGGCGCTCCAGGGTTCCGTATCGGTAAACGGACGCGTGCCGGCCAGGGCCATGCTCTGCCAGGAGGAGCCCCCGCCCTTCACCAGGATTTCCGGCGTGGCGCCGAGCCAGGTGCCGCAGGCTGGGCTGTGCACAAGAGAGACCATGGCGTTGGGATAGCGCCGGCAGGCGTTCAGGAAGGCGTGTCCGGGACTGCAGGTAAAGGGGACGGACTGGCTCCGCGCGAGTACGATTTTGCGGAAGACACCGCGTACGAGGGCGTCGTGAAAAAGAGAAAAGGCTCTCGCGTAGGAGGGGGACGGCGTATCACTGAGAACGGGCCCCGTGGGAGGGGAAGGCTTCACCGCGTCGGCGGGGACAGAAACGAGGGTTCGCAGAAGATCCCGTATCTCGTCCCAGCCCGTGGCGCCCTGTTCATCCCTGATAAAGATCAGGGGCGTGTCCGGTCCGGACGCGAAAGGCGCCATGACGAAACCGGATCCTTCGAGCGCGGCCGGATTTTCCGGCGCGGAGCAGCCTCCGTCCTTCTGGCGTGTCATGCGCACCATGCCGTCAGGCTCGCGGTACACGGCGAAGGAGCCTGCTTCCGATGCGAGGGCATCGAGGGCGCGGGGAATGAAGGAAAACGTTCTGGGAGCCTCTGTCTGATGCTGGGGGGAGGACATTTACTTGGCTCTTCTGAGGGGGACAATCATGTTGAGGACGCGCGCCGTGGAGACGAGCCTGCCCTGCCTGTCACGCACTTCCACGTTCCAGAGGTGGGTTGTTCTGCCGAGATGGAGGCAGTGAGCCTCAGCCGTAACGCTTTCTCCATAGGGGACGGCGTGAACGTGATTGGCCGTGACGCTGGTTCCTACGGGTTTATAGCCATCCGGCACAAGTCTCGTGGATCCGAAGCCAGCCAGGGCCTCTTCCACGGCCAGCATGGCGCTGCCGCTGAGGTAGCCGTAGCACTGTGCAGTCCTGTCGTCCACGGGCATTTCGGCCCGGACAACGGTGTCGCGTCCGCTGCCTTCAGGGGGAAGGAGGGTAATGCCGAGGGTGCCGAGAATTTCACCTTTCTGGCCGGAGGCGGGGTCATAACATGCAGGGAAGGAAATTTTTTCTGCCATGGCTCTTTTGTGGAGAAGCGATCCCGGAAGGACCGCTTCTCCTTTGTTTTGTCGGAGTGTGAAAGAATGGGAGGGCCGTCTTCAGCCCTGAACAGGGGAGCTTAGCACCCTGGCAACGTAGTGGCAACGCCCGTGCCCGTGGGGCTCATTGCCCGTCGGGGACCTGGAACACGACGAAATGCTTCGTTTCCCCGACCTGCTTCCAGCGGTGGCGGACCCACTGGGGAACGGTGTAGCCTGTGCGTTCGTAGCCATCGGGGCGCTCGGCGTCCATCTGGTCGCGTTCCATGAACACGGTGACGCGTTTTTTTACGAGTTCGTCGTACACTTCCTGGTACTTGCCGTTGATTTCCCAGTTCTGCAGCCAGTCCGAGGAAATGACGGGCATATCATCGTTGAGATAGTAGGAAAGGGTGAAGCCGGGCAGCGTCTTGTAATTGGCGCCGTATTTTGTGCGGAGGCTTTTTAGTTCCGCGAGTTTCTCATACATGACCCTGTCGACGCGGACGCCGGAGGCCTTAGGATAGATGTCGCCCGCGTTCATGACGAAGTCTGTGGAGAGGAGCGGGCGCACGGGGAAGACATAGGGGTAGTGGTAGCCCACGCCGAACATGACCGTGCCGCAGACCACGGTCAGCCAGAGCAGGGCCGTGCCGGAGCAGCGCCCCGTGTATTTTTTCAGGGCCTGATGGCAGAGCACCAGGACGAAGATCAGGGGGCAGGCGAAAAAGGCCGGGATTTTATAGCCGCCGGAGATGGCCACGGACCAGGAGACCAGGAGGGCCAGGCCGAGGCCGGCCGAGGCCCTGAGCAGCGGATGGGGGCTGTCGGGATCCCTGAGCCAGGGAGCTGTGAATTTTTTCGGCAGGAAGACCATGACGCCGCCCAGAAGCACAAGCAGCGTGGGCCAGGAGAGCCCGTAGCCTTCCCAGACCCTGTGCGAGACGCACATCCATATGTACCAGACGGCCAGGACCACGATATAGCAGACCGTGGGCGCGAGAGCCCCGGGAATGGTTTTTCTGCGTGCGAGGAAAAAGAGCGCCGGCAGGCAGGCGATGAGAGGCGGAAGCCAGTTCTGCGTAATGTAGATGCCGATGCCGGCATCGAGGGCCTCCCGTATGTCGAGCTGCCCCGTTGTCATGGCCGTGAACTGGGACCAGGCTCCGGCCTTCCAGAGGAAGAAGGAGAAGAGCGCGTGCGCGCCCAGCCAGCCCAGAAGCACGCGGAGGGATTCGGAACGGCTGCGGCAGATCCAGGCAAAGACCACGGCACCTGCGGGCACGAGCACGAAGGACTGCTTGCAGAGAGCGGAGCAGGCCACGAGGACGCCTCCCAGGACGGGCCAGCCCGAGGCCGTGAAGAAGATGCCGGCTCCTGCGAAAAGGATGCCGTCAGCAGTGTGCCAGGGCATGCAGGGGAAACTGTGGATGCCGAAGATGAAGCCCGCAGTGGCGAGAAGCGGCAGGGGAATGCCGAGCTTCTCAAAACTGAAGATCTTCGAAAGGTAGCCCGCCGCGAACCAGGAGGCCGCCAGCATGGAGCAGAGGAAGCCGGCCTTGCCGGCGAGCACTTCGATGCCGTCGGGCGTGAGCTTCATCCAGAAGGCGTGCCAGAAAAGGGGCAGGGAAGGTTTGATGTAGAAGAAATCCCTGTAAGGGAACTGTCCTTCCAGAATGCGCCAGGAGAAGCCGTAAAAATAGCCGAAGTCCGTGGTGTCCATGCCCACGGGAACGTACAGGAAGAGATAGGCCAGGGGCACGGCCAGGGCGACGAGCCAGGAAGCCGTGCGTACTGTCTTTGGGGGGACCGGAGCCGTCCCGGGGAATGTGGTGGGTGCTGTCATAGGCGTGAGATGCAAAAGCGGAACATCCCTGTCCGTTAGGGCACGAATGCTCCGCTTCGCTTATCCTCTGTGAAGGTCGTTTAGAGGGAATATTTGTAATAGGCAGCGCAGCTGCCTTCCGTGGAAACCATGCAGGGGCCGACAGGCTCGAGGGGCGTGCAGGCCTTTCCGAAGAGAGGACACTGCTTCGGGGTGATGACGCCGCGCAGGACATCGCCGCAGCGGCAGCCCGGAATCTTCGGAACTTCGTGAATGCTGACGTTCAGACGCTCAAGGGCGTCCATGTCCCCGTATTCGGGGCGAAGGCCAAGTCCGCTTTGGGGGATCATGCCGAGGCCGCGCCACAGGGCGTCGCGGGGCTGGTAGACCTGCCTGATGAGGGCCATGGCCGTAGGATTGCCGTCAGGGGAGACGGCCCTCGGGTAGGCGTTTTCCACTCTGGGATCCCTGTCCCTCAGGCTTTCGGCCAGCATGCACAGCGCGAGCAGGATGTCCGCGGGCTCGAAGCCGCCCACGCAGCCCGGCGTATGCCAGGTGTCGCGCAGGAACTGATAGGGCTTCAGTCCCGTGACCATGCAGCAGTGCCCCGGAAGGAGGAAAGCGTCAACGCGGCACTCTTTGTCAGAAAGCAGAGCCGTGAGAGCCGGAGGCACGAGTTTGTGCAGGGGAAAGACGCAGAAGTTTTTCAGTCCTTCCCTGCGGGCCGCCAGAATGGTTCCGGCCACTGTGGGCGCTGTCGTTTCAAAGCCGATACCAAGGAAGACCACAGTGTCCCCGGGATTTTCCCTCGCGATCTGCAGGGAATCCAGGGGCGAGTAGACAACGCGCACTCGGGCTCCTTCTGCGAGGGCGTGCTTGAGGCTGCGGCCGCCGGGGCCGGGAACGCGCAGGAGATCGCCGAAGGTCGTGATAATCACGTTGTCCTTCCCGGCCATTTCCATGAAGGCGGCCACCTCAGAATCGTGGGTAACGCAGACCGGGCATCCGGGACCGGAGAGATGAACCACGCCTTCGGGAAGGAGGGAGCGCAGGCCGCTCTGGAAGATGGAAACAGTGTGGGTGCCGCAGACTTCCATGAAGCGCATGCTTTTCCCGTCTATGCCGTCGAGGGCCTTCTCGAGGCGTTTGAGAAGGCTTCTGCAGAGAACGGGATCGCGCAGGAGGCTGTCGATGCGTTCCTGGGTGTTTGGCTGCCCCTTGGTTTCTTGCATGGCGGAATGTCCTTTACGGCAGGAGCGGGGCAGCGTCCAGGCCTTCCTCGACGGGCAGGCCGCACATGAGGTTGGCGTTGGCGAGAGCCTGACCCGAAGCGCCGCGGCAGATATTGTCTATGGCGGAAACGATGATGAGGCGTCCGGTCCTGGGATCGACAACGAGACCGAGGTCGCAGAACATACTGCCGCGCACGTAACGCGTCTCGGGAAGCTTTCCCGCGGGGAGCACACGCACCCAGCGGGCATTGGCGTAAGCTGCCTCGTAGACCTTGTGCACGTCATCAATGGTCGTCTTCGGATCCGTGAGCTTTGTGTAGATGGTGGACAGGATACCGCGGTTCATGGGCACGAGGTGCGTGTTGAAGGACAGCGTGACAGGGCGTTTCGCGATGAGGGAGAGCTCCTGTTCGATTTCCGGAGTATGGCGGTGCGTGCCGAGGCCGTAGGCCTTGAACGTGTCGTACACCTCGCAGAAGAGGGAACCGACCTTGGGCTTGCGGCCTGATCCGGTGGTGCCTGACTTTGAGTCGATAACGATGTCATCCGGGCTGATGAGGCCGCGGGAAAGGGCCGGGTAGAGGCCGAGAATGGACGAGGTTGGGTAGCAGCCGGGATTGGCCACGATATCTGCAGAGGCCACCCTGTCGGCGTAGAGCTCGGGCAGTCCGTAGACGGCTTCGGGCAGGAGCTGCTTCTGCGTGTGTTCGACCTTGTACCACGCCTCGTAGACAGAAGCGTCGTGGATGCGGAAGTCGGCGGAAAGATCGACAACCTTGATTCCGCGCTGATGGAGCTCAGCCAGCATGTCCATGGCCTTGCCGTGGGGGACGGCGAGGAAGACCACGTCGCAAAGCTCTTTAGCCCTGTCGGGATTGTAGACGCTGATCATGACGTCCGAGCCGGGAAGTTTCTCGAGGAAGGGATAAAAGTCACCGAGGCGTTTTCCGGACTCCGTGCGGGAGCAGGCCATGGTCAGTTCCATGTGCGGATGGCTGGCGAGAAGGCGGGCCAGTTCCATGCCTGTGTAACCGGTAATGCCGACGAGGCCGATTCTGAATTTTTTCACTGCCTTTTCCTCCGCTACTTCTGAGAGTGGCTGACGTATTTCATTTTCAGTTCGTAGATGATGCTGTCGAGCATGCTGCTTTCATCCGGAGTAAGACCGTTGGTGATCTTGTCCCTGAGCATGGCCAGCGTATCGATGCCGTGCTTGGCGAGTTCCGCGTTGGGCGTCAGGCTGCCCGTTTCGGGATTGGGCACCTCGCCGAGCTGAACCAGCGTCGAGGAGGCGAGAGAAAGAATGAATGTTGAGAAGGAAATCTGGGGGAGCTGGCCGGCATTGCCGGCGTTCTGCCCTGCATCTGTATCAGACATGGGAAACTCCTGAATTGGCGGGGGAAAGGCGGAATTTTTCGTTATTTCGTGAAGCTGGCCATGAAGCATTTGAGATAGGAGGTCTCCAGCATGGCGCTGTTGGCCGGATGATCAGGCCCCTGGCCTCCCTGATAAAAAATGCGTGCCACGCGCTGTGTTCTGGCCGCGGCCCGGGAAATGGCGCTGCGCAGCTCGAGGGCGTCGAGGTGCTGTGAACAGGAACTCGAGACAAGCACACCGCCTTCCCTGACAAGGTGTGATGCCAGGATGTTGAGGCGGGTGTAGGCCATAAGCCCCTGCTTCCTGTCCTTTTCGCGTCTGATGAGGGCCGGAGGGTCGATGCTCACGACATCGAAGCGCCTTCCCTTATCGTAAAGGGAATTGAGCAGATCGAAAGCGTCTCCCTGTATGGTCTCGCAGCCGCTGGCTGGCGCGTTGCGTTCCATGTTTCTGCGGCAGTACGAAAGAGCCTGTTCCGATGCGTCCACGAAAGTCACCGATTTCGCGCCGGCGCGGGCCGCGGCGACGCCGAAGCCGCCCACGTAGCTGAAGCAGTCGAGTACGTCGGCGCCGGGGCAGCATTTCGCGGCCGCTGCGCGGTTCAGGCGCTGGTCATAGTACCAGCCCGTCTTCTGACCCGTGAGCGCGGGAACGAGATAAACGCAGCCGTTTTCCGGCACTTCCAGCTCTTCCGGCACGCTGCCTTCAGTCTCGTTCTCTGTGGGCAGCCCCTCGAGAACGCGGGAAGGGAGATTGTTGTCCCAGAGCAGGGAAGAGGGATGCACGAGCTCCGTAAGGGCATCGCGGATGAGGGGCTTCCGAGCCTCCATGCCGGCCGTGGTAACCTGGATGGTGAGATGGCTGCCGAAACGGTCGATAGTCAGACCCGGGAGAAAGTCTCCTTCGCTGAAGCAGAGGCGGTAATAGGGCTCGCTGAAGCATTTTTCACGCAGAGCGAGGGCCGAGGCCAGACGGGAGCCAATGAGGTTCCTGTCGAGCGGTACATCCGGTCCGAAAGAGTGAAGCCGGCCGCAGATGAGCGTCGCGGGATTGATACAGGCCGATCCAAGGGGCTTGTCCCTGTTGTCGAGAACCGTGACCTCATCGCCCGGCCTGAAGCCTTTGAGCGGCGTTTTCTGCGTACTGACCTCATTGGAGAAGATCCACAGATGGCCGGCTCTGAGCCGCCTGTCATTTCTGCTTTTAATGGAGAGAACGGGCAGTCCCATGACAAATGCTCCTTTACTTTGCACCACGCGCGGAAAGGGCGTCCACTGCCTGGGTGAGAGTCCGCGGACCGGGCGTGACGGAAACGTTCACAAAGGTACCGAACTGGTGCATGAGAAAAGCACCGGCCAGCTGAGGCAGTGTGAGTACCGCGCCCGGGTGCGTGGAAAGCGTTATTGTGCCGGGAGCGTCGATGAAACTTTCAAGCCTGGTGCACTGGTTCCTGCCGGCTTCATCGTCACGGCTGCACAGGCCGCGGCTCGAGATTTTGAGCACCATGGCAGCTGCGTGGGCGTCAGGGGTGATGTTACGGGCGAGCTCGGCGGTCAGGGAATAGTCCCTGAGTGTCACTGTGGCGTCACGCACACCCTGCGCGGCAGGCAGATAGGTGAAGTCCCAGGAAAGGTCAAAGAGTCCGCTGAAACGGGCGAGTCCCTTCTGTCTGTTTTCCTCGAGTCCCGCCGAAGAGAGATCCACGTCGCCTTCCACAACGCGGGTGCCCGCGAGGCTGATACCGAAGACTTCCTCAAAGAGTTCCCGGGGGATGCCGGCACCGCGGATATGGGCTTCGGCCGTCATGGGTTTCACTGACTTCCACTCCATGTCGGTCTTCCTGATGGTGAAAGGCGCGGCCGGGGGAAGCGGAATGCTCAGGTTTTCGATGCTGACGGTGCTGAACATGGGGCCGTTGTCCTGAAGGGCCCTGGCGAACCTCATGAGCGCCTGAGGGTTCTTGTCTGCCCCCGAAGCGGGATAGGCCATGATTTCGCTGAGCAGGGCCGCGCTGACTCTGATACCGCGTAATACCGTTTTCTCGAGGATTACGGTCTGTCCGCCAGAGGTGACGTTCAGGCCGGAGACGACATATTCCCGGATGGCGCAGTTCCCGATGCCTTTTATCTCGATATTCCTGCAGGCCACCGAGGAGCTTCCCTGTGCCGTGACGGTTGAGCTCGCCAGACTGTCAACGCTGGAGCTTTCAATGTAGACGCCCTCGGCTGTCTGGGCGAAGGGGGGCCTGTTTCCCGCGAGATACTGCCTGAGCAGGCTGCAGGGCATGGCGATGTTCTTCATGGACACTCTGGCCGCTTCAATGCGGCTTCCCCCGTTTTCAGAGCGCAGGCCGGTGAGAGTGAGCCGGCTCAGAAGAGGGACGAGCGTGTCGTCCTTCATGAAGAGGCTGCAGATGCCTGGCAGACACGCAAGGATGCCCCTGAAGGATACCGTGCCGCGCATGGTGTCCGCATGCATGGCGCCGGGGCCTGTGGGTGTCCTGCGTATGGAACTCCAGTTGACCACGGTGAGCTCGCGGGTGATCGGAGAGAAGACCACGCTTCCGGCTGTTGTCTCGGAGCCGGGGCCTGCGAGGCTGGCAAGGGCGTCCCTGGCCACGTCTTCCATGGCGGACTTGGCGAAGAGGGCTGAGCCCGCGACGAGGCAGAGAAGAAGCGCCGTGGTAACAGTGATGGCGATAATGATTTTTTTCATGTTGTGTCTGCCGGACCTGTTGTCCTAGTCCACCCTGTGGTGGCAGCCTATGCTCTGCTTGTTGCGCATGGCGGACTGGGTGATGACGTAGGCGGTCTGGATGCCGTGAAAGAGGTCAAGAAGCCTGCGTGACAGGGGCGTGAGCTTGTAGAAATCATGTATGTGGCGCACGAGCTCGCGCATTTCCTCAAAGGCGCGGCGCAGGCGGACCTGGTTTCTCGTGATACCCACATAGTTCCACATGGTGGTGCGGATGCGGGCCCAGTCCTGAGCAACCAGGGCAGGGTCATCGTTCCCCTCGTGGCCTTCGTGATTCCAGTCGGGTACGGCGCCGGCAAGGCTGTTGGGGACGCCGCCGTAATGACGGTTCAGGCGCGAGGCGATGTGCTTTCCGCAGCCGACGCCCCAGACAAGAGCCTCGAGCAGGGAGGTAGAGGCCAGGCGGTTTGCGCCGTGCAGGCCTGTGCAGGAACATTCGCCTATGGCGTAAAGGCCGGGCATGGAGGTCTGTCCGTTCAGATCAACGAGGATGCCGCCGCAGAAATAATGGGCGCCGGGAACCACGGGGATAGGGTCGGTGCGGATGTCGATGCCGATATCCTGGCATTCCTGGAACACCGTGGGAAAGCGCGTGGGCAGATCGGCTTCGACGCGCGTGGCGTCGAGGTAAAGACAGGGAGCCCCGCTTGCGAGCATCTCCTCCATCATGGCCTGGGAAACGATATCGCGGGGTGCGAGATCGCCGCGCGGATCGTGTTTCTTCATGAACGGCACGCCCTTGTCGTCCACGAGGTGCGCGCCTTCGCCGCGCATGGCCTCGGTGATGAGCGGGCAGCGGGCCATGGCGTCAGAGAAGAGTGTCGTGGGGTGGAACTGCATGAATTCCAGATTGGCGAGAGAAACGCCCGCGCGCGAGGCCATGGAGATGGCCGAACCCACACAGGCCGGGGAATTCGTGGAGTGCAGAAAAACCTGCCCCACGCCGCCTGTGGCCAGAACCGTATGGTCGGCGATGATGGTCACGATGCCGCCCGTGTTCTCGTCGAGCACGTAGGCGCCGATACAGCGGTTCATGACTTCGTAGCGCATCTGGGACGTGGGGGCGCTGTGATGCGTGGTCAGAAGATCTATGGCCGTATGTCTGTAGAGAATGGTGATGTTTTTGTGGGTTCTCACTTTCTCACGGATGCCGTCCATGATGGCCTTGCCGGAGTAGTCGGCCTTGTGCAGGATGCGCCTGCGTCCGTGGCCGCCTTCTCTTGTCAGATCCCAGTTTCCTTCCGCGTCTTTGTCGAATTCGATGCCTGAGCGCTCGATGAGCACATGATCCACGCATTCCGGTCCTTCGACGCAGAGGTTGCGTACGGCTTTCTTATAATTGTACTCATGGCCGGCCACCAGGATGTCGTGCTCGAGGGCGCGGGCTTCCTCTGCTGTGTCCTCTGTGGCAGCCTTGTAGATAATGCCGCCCTGGGCCAGCTCGGAGTTTCCCCCGCCAAGGTGATCGCTTTCGGAAATAATCAGGACCTCGTGCCCGGCGTCAGCCAGGGTAAGAGCCGCGGAACAGCCGGCCAGCCCCGAACCGATGACCAGAACGGGTACGTGATAGCGTGTTTTTGCCATGATAAGAAAACCTCGTCAGTCTGCGCTTTTCCCGCAGTGAGCCAGCCCTCCGGAATGAAAGGCCGGAACAGGGGAAGGCAGTTTCCTCCACTATACAGCAGATACCGGGAAACGCACGGATTCTTTTTTTCCTGTCCCGGCTAGCGGCAGGCTTCCAGCATGCGGGTGAGGGAGAGCTTCGCGGGTTCGCGGTCCGCGTCGTTGAGAACCACGGTCCGGTACGTGCCGTCTTCGATGCTCTGCAGGGAGCTGAGCAGCTTTTCGGGCGTGATTTTCGCCATATCGGGGCAGAGCGCGTCTTCCCCGTCCAGGAGGGGAATGATGGTGCAGCTGTTCATGTGGCGTCTGGCGAGGCGTTTCACGAGATTGCACTCCGTGCCCACCACGAGCAGGCTGTGTCCGTCTGTTTCCTTCGCGAAGCGGGCGGCGTCCTTGATAAGGGCTGAAGTAGAGCCCGCGAGGTCACAGAGCGCTGTCACATCAGGAGCGGCCTCGGGATGCACTGTGACGCGGCAGCCGGGATGGGCGCGCCGGAGAGCCTGAATCATGTCCGGCGTGTAGGCTGCGTGCACGGGACAGTATCCGGGCCAGAGCAGCAGATGGCGATCAAGAGGCTGGGCATCGGGGTTCCTGATGCCGTTTTCATCGAGTTCGAGGACGTGCCAGGACTGCTCGTTCATGCCCAGATCGCGGGCGGTGTTCCGTCCGAGGTGCATGTCAGGCAGAAAGAGCACGTGTTCCGATTTTTTAAAGGCCCACTGCATCATGACCCGGGCGTTGGCGGATGTGCAGACGGAACCGCCAAATTCTCCGACCACGGCCTTGAGCGGCACGTCGGTGTTGACGTAGCAGAGGGGCAGAAAATCGAGGCCGCGCTCCTTGAGCTCCGTGAGCACGGCGCGGGCGGCGGAGGCCCGGGACATGAGCGCCATCCGGCAGTCCGCGTCAGGAGCCGGCAGAAGAACCTTCTGCCCCTTTCTGGCCAGCAGTGCGGCGGTTTCTCCCATGAAGGTGACACCGCAGAACACGATGAATTCGGCGTCCACATCGGGGATGCGGCGGGCGAGTTCAAGAGAGTCACCCGTGAAGTCGCAGTGCGCGATGACGGCATCGCTCTCATAGTGATGCCCCATGATGCAGAGGCGCGAGCCGAGGCGTTTCCTGATTTCCTCTATGGCGGTGAATATTTCCTGCATGAAATGTTTCCTCTTTTGCGGCGTCAGAAACGCCTGATGGTGAAACCGGGGTGTGGCTTCCCGCCTGACCGGGATCGGACAGATCAGCCGGCCATCGGCGTCCGGTCTCTGGTCCGGACGCCGGCCTGAAAAAAAGAAAAGCTTCTAGTCCTTCGGCTGCAGCGTCATGCTGAAGTCGGCGGATACTGCGGAATGGGTAAGCCTGCCCACGGAAATGAAGTCCGGATGTCTTGGCCCGGTGAGAGCCAGGCTGCGTATGTTTTCCAGGCTGACACCGCCGCTGACCTCGGTTTCAATGTCAGCGGGCACGAGAGCCAGGGCTTTGCCGAGCATGGGTGCGCGCATATTATCCATCATGATGCGGTCCACGCGGCAGGCCACGGCCTCTCTGACGTCATCAAGTGTGCGGCATTCAACCTCGATGGGCGGGCAGCGGTCCCAGAATTCCCTGAGTCTGTTCACGGCCAGGGTTATGGAGCCAGCCTGATCGATGTGATTGTCCTTGAGCATCAGCATCTCTTCGAGGTTCCTGCGGTGGTTGGAGGCCCCGGCGAGCTGTACCGCGTATTTTTCGGGCCAGCGCAGGCCGGGAGTGGTCTTGCGCGTGTCGAGAAGCCGTACGCCCGTGCCTTCCAGCTCCCTGACGTAGCGGGACGTGAGATTGGCTATGCCGGAAAGATGGCTGATGAAGTTGAGGATGACGCGTTCCGCCCGCAGAAGGACTGTGGCGTCGGCCTCGAGATGCACGATCTCGGTCATGGCGGGGACGGTGCTTCCTTCCTGTACCAGAAGCTCCTCGCTGAAAGGAGCGTTCATCTCCCTGAAAATCTCAGGGATAACCGGCAGGCCGGCGACCATGGTTTTTTCCTTGGCCGTGATGCGCGCCTTCATGGGGACGTCAGGCGTGAAGACGCCGATGCTGGTCAGGTCCTCCCCGTCCTCGTCGAGGGCGAGGCGGATAGCTCTGTGAAGAAGTTCGAGGCTCTTTTGAGAAAAATATTCAGCCCACGGCGTTGTCATGCTTGTCCCCTGTAATGGCTTTTGCTAGAAAGAAGGCGCTCAAATAGAGAAGTTTCTTACCACCCGGAACAGTTATCTTCAAGCCGGCCCAGGCTGCAGACCCCGGACCATGCGAGGCAGAACATGAGCGAAGAGACCAGAAAAGAAGCCAGTGCAGACCGTGGTGAAGAGAAAACAGCGCAGCAGGCCGGGCAGATCCTGACAGAGGCTCCGGGATCCGGGGCCGCCCCTGAGGCAGTGCCGGCTGCTGTTCCTGCGGAAACGGCCCCGCAGCCGGCTCCTCAGGCCGGGGAAGCGCACGGTGCCGGGTCCGCTGCCGTGGAGAAAAAAACAGAGAGAAACAGCGCGAAGGATCGGCACAGGCGTGGCAGTGACGAGCAGCAGGAAAGCAATGAGTGCCGGAATGCCGCCAACGAGGCGTCTTTCGTGCACCCCGCCGACCTTGCCGATCATCTGGAGAATCTCGACCTCAAGTCCCAGGTCTGCGCTCTGAGGCGTATGCCCCGCGAGGACGCAGCTGACGCTCTTGCTGAACTCGACGAGAACGTGGCAGTCGACGTCCTGGAAAACCTTGACGCGGACGACGCAGCCCAGATTATCGCGGAAATGGAGCCTGACGACGCCGCCGACGTCCTTGACGAACTCGATGAGAGTCACAGAGACGTGCTGCTCGGCCGTCTTGCCAAGGAAGACTCCGAAGAACTGCGCAACCTTTTGAATTTCCCCCAGGATTCAGCCGCCGGTGTTATGAACACCGAAGTCATCATGCTGGAGGAGTCCTGGACGGTCGACCAGGCTATTTCCCATATCCGCTCTGAAATGGAACTTGAGAAGGAAAGCCCGTATTACGGCTATGTCGTGGATGAGAAGGAAAAACTTGTCGGCGTTCTTTCCCTGCGCGATCTCATGCTGGCCAAACCCGGCATCATCGTAGGTGACGAGGTTGCGGGACAGAACGTGGTGAGCGTGCGCTACGACATGGACAAGAGAGAGGTGGCCAGCGAGCTCAGCCACTACAATTACATGGCCCTCCCGGTTGTCGACTACGAAAATCACCTCATGGGCGTGGTCACCTATGACGATATCATGGACATCATGCATGAGGAGGCGAGCGCCGACATGCTGGGCATGGTCGGTGCCGGTCCTGAGGAAAACATTGACACGCCCTGGTACGAGAGCGTTGCAAAGCGTCTTCCGTGGCTGGGCGTTAACCTCGTCAACTCGGCTCTGTCCGCCTCCGTGGTCTACCGTTTCGACGGCACCATCGCCCAGATGGCCGTCCTGGCCGTGCTCATGCCCATGGTCGCAAACCAGGGCGGCAACTCCGGTCAGCAGGCACTGGCAGTCATGATCCGCCAGCTGGCTTCGGAGAAGGTTGATCGCAAAAAAGCCATCAAAGCCGTTCTGCGCGAGGGAAAGATCGGCTTCATCACGGGCTTCGCTATGGCCATTGTCGCGTTCATTGGTTCCTGGATTTTTTCCCACAACATGATTGTGGGTATGGTAATGGGCGGCGCCATGCTCTGTGATATGGTCCTCGGCGCTGTGGCCGGAGGCTCCATTCCCCTTATTTTTAAGGCCCTTGGCCGCGATCCCGCCCAAGCCTCAAGTATTTTCCTGACGACTATCACCGATGGCTGCGGTTTCTTCATTTTTCTGGGGCTCGCCACTGTCTTTCTCTTCTGAAGCCCTCATGGGCCCGATCGCAAAAACGTCCTTTCCGGAATTGCGCGGAAAGGACGTTTTTTTATGAAGAGGAGCGTGTCTGATGGGTGAAAGTCCCGGGACGGCCCAGGCTGTTTTACCTGCTGGTTTGTAAAAAACAGAAAACCGCCGTGTACCGGACGGTACGCGCGGCGGTATAAGAGGAGAGAGCTCTGGTCAGGGCTCCCTCCTGCCTGATCTTCCATGGATGGCGGAGGCGCATAGGAGTCGAACCTACCTCAGACCTTTCAGCCTGACACCAGTTTTGAGGACTGGGCGCCACACCGGTGACGAAACACCCCCGTACTGCGTATCAATACCCTGTGAGGCCCCGGCTGGCAAGAGCCTGGTTACACCTTCTTCACGAAGGGAAAATCGGTTCTGTAGCCCTGTGCCGTGCAGTGGGCCACGAGGATGCCCCCGGCGTCCTTCACGTCGACGTCGTAGGTGACAACGTGTTTCCCGCCCCGGACGAGACGCGCCTCGGCGACAAGCGGCCCCTCGCGTCCGGGGGCAAGGAACTGGATGGACGTGGAAAGGGAGACAACGCCAGTTCTGGCGTCGCTGTTGCAGGCCGCGCCGAACGCTATGTCAGCCAGCGTGAAAATGGCGCCGCCATGGACGATGCCCATACCGTTCTTCACTTTCTGTGTGATGGGCATGGTGACGCGGCTGTATTCGGGACGCGCTTCTTCGACGTGCATGTCGAGAAGCTTATACATGTTGTCGAGTTCGGCCAGCGGATTGCCGTTTTTTTCAGTAGTGTTCATTGTGCTCCTTGGCAGACGCATCCCTGGATGCGGCCGGCATTTTCCGGGGCGGGGGGACTCCCCATTGAGAAGAAAAAAGAAGCAGAGGAAACCAGCGGCCTCCTCTGCCTTTGAAACTGCTGTTCCCAGCGGAAGGAGCTACACAGCCTGCTGCAGGCCGTCCAGCTTCCAGCTGCCCGTATCGTGTTCGCGGACGAAGGTACAGTATTCGCAGGCGTGCTCGGGCTGCTCCTGATTCGGATTCTCACGCATGAGCACGTCGAAATAAACTGTGGCGCGATCCTGGTCACCGAATTCCTCGAATTTGGTGAGCTGGGCGTTGATGAGCAGGATCTGGGTCTGGCTGGGATTGGGATCCTCCTCCTTCTGGCGGCGGAGTTCCTCGATGACTGGAGCCGTGGCGAACTGGGCTATGTCGTCAATATCGCGGCGATCCCACGAGGACTGCATACGGGTGTACGCCATTTTGGCACCCTTGAGGAACCCGTCCACATCGAATCCGGCCGGAATATCGGGGTTATCACTGGTGAAGGCGCCAGCGGTGCCGCCGCTCTGTTCTCTCAGTGCGTCCCAGCCTGAGGGCTGGGCGTCGCTGCGCTGCATGCCTCCATTGTCAAAGGGAGTGCGCTGGCTTCCTCCATACGAAGTGCCGTAGGCAGCATGATCCTGGGATTCGCTCCCCTGGGCCTCGCGGCGGCGTTTCAGGAATCTGAAGAGCAGCCAGACTGCGGCGCCGATGAGAAGGATGTCCAGGAGGCCGATACCGCCTCCGGAACCCATCATGCCGGGTGCGCCGGCACCCATGCCCGCACTGTGGCTCCCGAAGAGGGAGCCGAGGAGGGAACCGGTGAGAAAGCCGCCAAGCATGCCACCGCCGAAGCCGCCAAAGAAGCCCGGACGGCCCTGGGGTGCGGCCTGGGGAATGGACTGGCGCTGCTGGGGGGCTGTCATGGCGCCGGGAGCGTAGCCCGGATTCTGGGGACGGGCTGCGGGGGCACGCATGGCAGGCTGGCTGCCAAAGGATCTGCCCCCGCCCATGCGGGCCGCGTCGGCATCGCAGGGGATGGTGGTCACTGCGGCCGTAAAGGTCAGGAAGAGAAGAGCGAAAAGAACGCGTAATTTCATGTGGGATGACTCCTGCCGGGAAACCGGCGGTGCTGAGATGACCTGGCCCGATCGGAGGCGGGCCGTACGAAGAAGAGAAAAAGTCCGGGGGCTGTCCCGAACCATCAAAATACTACTATAAGTGCAGAAAGGGGTTAAGACAAGGAGAGCAGGTCTGACGCATCAGGCCGCCGGTGGGGTGATCAAAAGCAGAACAGCGGCATCGTGAGCGTATGGACGCTATAGCCGTTATTTTCATGGCCGGCGGAAGGGGAGTTGCAGAATCCGGGCGGCGCTTTTCCGTCCGTGCCCTTGCTGCGTCCCCGGACACATACTGCTGTTTCCTGTGGTGAGGCGGCAGAATAAAGAGATCAGGAACATGGCCGGGAAGAATGTCCCCTGTAATTTTCCGGTGTCAGCCCTGACAGGGGAAGCTACTCTCCGTTCAGACTGTCAACATACAGCCAGAAGACGGTGCTTGTCCTGAGAGGAGCGGGCTTGCCATTCGGGCCTTTAAGGGGCGCGCCCGCGCGGTAGGCCCTGCAGCTCCACCAGCCCGGGCGGTTCAGGACAGCCCCGAATTCCCCGGCCGTGTTGGTGCGCTCCGTGATAGATTCCTGCCAGCGCGTGAGGGCCTTGGCGTTATCCGTGTTGATACGCTGGATTTCGACGTGCAGGTCCTTTTCGGGCTTGCCGTCCACGAGCACTGTGGCGGAGAAATAGGCGGGCGCCGTGAGTCCGAAGGGGCAGACCAGGGGGACAATCTCAAAGCTCAGCCCCACGGGCAGATGCCATCCCCAGTCCTCTCCATAGACGGGCAGCATGGTTTTGACGATCTGCTGCTCATACCCCTGCCGGGCCTGTTCCCACCAGGGGCGCGTTTCAATGGAAAACTGATAGAGGCCGCGGCGGCTGAGACCAACGTTCGTTCCCCAGGCTTTTTTCCCGAGATAGCTGATTTCCTCGATGTCGCCGAGGAGGTCGTCGCGGGCCACGGGTTTTTCCCTGAGCCTGGCCTCGTGATCGAACCGGTAGACAGTGAAGATGCGGGGCATATCCATGTCCAGCCCCTCATGTCTGAAAAGATCCATCCCCGCGATGAGCATGTCCACTTCCTGGTTGATGACTTCAGGGGAAGCACAGGCCAGTATGCTGGCATTGACGGCAGCTACGGTGTCGGACATGGTGGAATCGGTTTTTTCGGGAAGGGGGGCTGCCGGCGGGGGAGTCTGCCCCTGAGCTGCAGCCGGCGCGGCCGGTTCGGGCGCGGATTCAGGAGCCGGTCTGGTTCCGTTTCCGGCAGCGGCTTTTTCAGAAGATGTCTTCTGCTGGGGCTGACCGTCTTTCTTTTCGGCGGTCTCCCCCTTTGCGTCCTGTCCGGCCTCTGAGGGCTTTTGCTGCGCTCCATCCCTGACAGATCCGGCTTTTGCAGCCTGATTCCCGTTCCCCGCGGGCGCTGCTTCAGGGGCTTTCTTCTGCTGGGACTGGCTGTCCTTCTTTTCCGCAGTCTGCGCCTTTGCGTTCCTGCCGGCTGCAGGGACGGAAACCTGTTTCTCCTCTATGCTGGTCTGGCTCGGAATGAGCAGCGTTGTCTGCGCGTGTCCTGTCAGGGGAGTGCCTGGCAGGATGAGGAAGAGGGTAAACAGAAGTGGTGCGTAAAATTGAAATTTCGGCATGGTCGGCTCAGGGTAGAAGGAGCGGGCAATGTTGTGTTTAAAGGAAAATAGCAGGAAAAGCGTGAAAAGTCACTTTATTACTGTGTTTACGGAGCTGGTGGAATAAGATATATTAATTGGCTTGTTTTGGAAGCGGCCTTCGGAACCCCGGGGCCGGAGGAGGTTCCATGGGCATTGCGGAAGCGGCACTGCTCGTCATCTGGTGTATTTCCGGATTCATCTCTGGAGTCTGCAGCCTTGGCGGGGCCATCTTCGCTGTCTCGGCGGCACCATTTTTCCTGCCCCTGCGCGAGGTCATCCTGGTCAGCTGCATCCTGAACTTCTTTATCGATGCCGGCGTGGCCCTGATGCATCTGCGCTCCTGCCTCTGGAAATCTCTTCTGCCCATGCTGGCGACAGCGCTGCCGGGGTCCGTGGCGGGAATCTACATCTTCAGGGTGCTTCCGGAATTCTGGCTGCGTATCCTGGTCGGCACCCTCCTTATCTTGTTCTCCCTGTGGACGGCCTTTGGCCGCGTCAGGGCCCGGCGGGAAAGTACCGGCATGGCAGCGGCAGCCGGCTTCTTCGCCGGCGTGTTCGGAGGATCCATCTCCCTGGACGGTCCGCCGGCCGGCATCTATGCCGTGTATGCCAACTGGGAGCCAAGGCAGATGCTTGGTACCCTGAGTGTCTTCTTTTCCATCCGCGAATTCTTCACCTGCATTCTGCAGTATAGGGCCGGCCTGTACACGCCGGAGGTCATACATTATTCCCTGATCGGCCTTCCCGCCTGCATCGCCGGACTCCTTCTGGCCTATCCCGTTGCAAACCGCATAAGCAGAAACCTCATGCAGCGGCTCGTGGTGCTGATTGTTATCATTGGCGGAATTACCTGCATCGCGAGGGCCTTCTGAGGCGTTCATGTAAAAAGATTCCCGCCTGTGCTGGCTGGAAAAATATCAGGGAATTGTCTGTTCTATCGTTTTTTATTTTTTTATCCAGCCCGAAGACGTCTTTTCAGGGAGAGATGATGCCCTGGCCCGGGGGCTTCTTTAACATCCCTGTGGACACGCCTGGCTGGATATCCGGCGACTGCCATCCGCAGCCGTTGATTCCCATTGGCCGTTTTTATCTGTCCGGGCATGGCTCTTTTCACCCGCAGCTAACAATGATATTATCTGAAGGCTGGCATGACGAAGTCAATGCAGATATGTACCGATTCGTTAGCCGGGACAAACGTGAGTAGCCTGTCCTGCGGGGCGGTAAAAGCGGGTGCGGAAGTCCCTCAATGGGAAAGAACGAGGAATGGAACGTAAACGCTGACTTTCCAGAATGGAGTGACAGTATTTTATAAGTTTTCAGTAACGGCACACTGAAGGGCCGCGGATGCCGTCCGGCGGCGGGATCCGACTTATTTCTGCGCACAGAGGGGATCCCTGTTATGACGACATTCATTTTCGGCGATTATATTTATGAAACTCCTATTTTTGTGATCAAAGCCCTGAAGAAGGCAGAGATCCCCGAGGCCCTGGAGCAGATGGAAAAGCTCAGGCGCACGGGTTTTCTTGTCGGCTATATCCGATATGATGCCGTCTCCCCCGTACCGGACGAGGAAATGCAGCCGGATCCGCATTTCGAACCGGCTCCCTATGTGCATTTCGTGCTGTTCAGGCATCGCAGGAAGCTTCCCGAGCTGAAGCCTGCAGGCCCTGCCTTCTGCCCCTCCTTCTCGAAGCATGTCAGCCTGAGGACGATGGAGACCATGCGCGGCGCCGTGCTGTCTTCCAACGCTGACGCTGATGTCGAGGTCTCGCAGGAGGCTGTTTTTTCCACGGCCTGTCCTGGGCGCGCCGTGTATGACCATTTCGTGCGTCTGAACCCAGCGGCTCCCCACATCTACTTCAAGGATGATTTTGAGGAGCTCATCTGTCTTTCCGACAGAAAGCTTCTGGAGACGGAGAAAAAAGATTTTGGCGAGCCCGAGTACATCACTCTGCAGGCGGCTTCCGAAGAGGACGCGGCCTGCATTGCCTCACGTGCCGAAACCTGTGCCGAGAAGGGCTCTGTGGAGCGCAGGGGGTGTACTGTCACCCTGACGTTCCGCAAAGGGGCTGTCGTGAAAGACATGCTGGACGCCTTCTTCCCCGGACCCGGTGCCCTGGGCCGTACCGGCACGCCGGATGATCTCTTCGGTCTTGAGCTCCGCCGCCGGGGCATTTTCGGCGGCGCCATTGGTGTGCTCAGCCTGCACAGCGTGGTTCTCTATTCCGGCTGCAGAACGTTCGAGAAGCGTCCCGGCGACAGTCAGTACAGGCTGGCTCTCGGTGCCCGCATCAATAAAGGTGTTTCCGCTCAGGCCGCCTACGAAGGCATGCTTGCTGAAGTCAAGGAGCTGACTCTCCCGTCTGATTTCGCACTTGAAGAACGCATGCGTCTCGAGGATGGCAGTGTTTTCCTGCTCGAGAGGCATCTGAAGCATCTGAAAAAGCTTGGCGAAAGCCACGGGATTCCCGTTGAATCCCTTCAGAAACTCATCGACGGCCTTGAGGACGCCGGCGTCCTGCCTGTGCCAGGAATGCAGGATCGCTTCGCTCCGGAAGTCCTGAAATCATCCTGGAGCAAACTGCCCGCCGAATGGAGCGGTATGGTTGAGGCCGGAGGCGTCTCCGAGCTCAGGCTGTCTCTGAAAGGCAGCGGCGCTTTGGAACTTTCGGCCACCCGGGCCGCGGATCCGGCTGCAGGCAGCAAACCGCTTCTGGGACTTTCCAGGAAGGCGCTCGACGACCGCAATGATTTCATGGCGCTCTCCTCGAATTATCATCCCTGGTTCGATGATGCCCTGCAGCGCGTGGCTGGCGGGGAGTGCTTTGATGTTTTCTTCGTGAACCGCTTTGGCGCGGCCTGCTGCGGAGCGCACAGCGATCTGATCTTCGAGGTGAACGGGGAACTCGTGACACCCCCTCTGACTATGGGGGGCGTCCATGGTGTCCTCAGAAACCTTCTTGTGGAGAAGGGCGTGATCAGGGAAAAGGAAATGAGCATGACCGAGGCTTTCGCCGCGAACCGTGTCTTCTGCGCCGATCCCGTCTACGGCACAGTTGAGGTTGACCTGCAGGATCCCCGCAGGGCGGCAAAATAGGTCAGCCCTTTGTGAACGACAGAGCCTCCGGAAGATATTCTTCCGGAGGCTTTTTTTGCGCTGTAGTTTGTTCTGACCCGGCCTCGTCTACCCCGGAGAGATGACGACCGACATGGCCGAGAAGCTGGCCGTGCATTTTGTGCCCTCCCCGAGACCCAGCTTCTGCATGGAGTCCATAGTCATGAGCGCAGCCATACCCGTGCCGTCCGTGAGTCTGAGACGGACACTGCATTCCAGAACGCCTTTTTTGATGAAAAGGACAGTCGCCTGGAGATTGTTCGGGCAGCTGGTCAGGGTATTTTCGGGAGAGAGAACGACCCAGGGAGCCTTGACTGTAGCCGTGACCGTCTGACCGAGGTGCAGGTTGAGGCTGCGCATGCTCTCTTCGGAGATGAGAGCCGTGATCTGCAGGCCCGAAACAGAGGTCAGCGTAATGCTGGACATGTTTTTGCTTTCTGTGATGTCGGTGATTTCACCGGCAAAGGCGTTACGTGTGGAAGAGTGCCTCAGAGCCTCGCGCCGCAGATGGGCGTGCATAATTTCCCTGGCTTCGCTTTCTCCGAGTTCCTTCAGGCGTATGGCCTGAAGAGGGCTGGCCAGGCCAAGGTATTTCTGAACGAGGGAGACGGGGATGCCTCTTTCCAGAAGTTCGATGCCCCGTGTGTGGCGGAGAACTCTCGGGCCCCCCAGTTCTTTTTCGAGGCCGCAGGCCTCGGCCGCCTGATAAAAATTCTTGCGGACGTAACCGGGGTCAATGTGCGTGATGGTTCCGTGGTATTCCGTGAGTGCGGAATCCTCGACAATGGAAAGCATCCTGTTCATGGCCTGCTCTTCCACCTGCACGTCCCTGTCCCTGGCCACGTGGATAGTAGACGTGGAAAAGACAAGGTCACGGTTGTCGTTGACGTTCAGGGCTTCGCTGAGGCGCAGTCCTCCATGGCGGATGAGGAGATAGACCATGTAGAGGCGCAGTCTGATGCGTCTCTGTTTGGGAGTGCCCGCTTCAGCCGGCCACCGCTGCCAGAAGGTGTCCAGGGCTGAGAGGTTAGAGGAGGAAAGATGTTTCGTCATAGGCAGATCCAGGCGGAATGCCGCAGGCTTTAATTCTTTTCCATTACCACTCCCGCAAGAAAAATAGAATAGCGCCACGAATATTTCCGGGAACGTGATTGCGCAGGCCCGTTTATCCTGCAGGTGGACGGCACAGACCCCGGCTGGCTGCGGGAAAAACAGTGTCGCAGACAGAAATACCGGAGCAGGGGAATCTCCTCCGGTGTTTCTATCTGTGCGGTTATCAGGAAATCCAGTGCAGGATTTCGTCCTTCGATGGTACGCGCCCCGTGCACATCACTCTGCCGTCAATAACAACGGCAGGAGTGGCCATAACGCCAAGGGACATCATCTCTCTGAAATCAGTCACCTTTTCCACACTGGCTGTAATCCCAGCCTCCTGAACGGCAGAGGAAACGAGTTGTTCTGTTTCCCTGCATCTCGCGCAGCCGGGACCGAGGACCTTGATTTCCATGGCAAATCTCCTTTTTAGAAAAAACTGGCCTGAAGGATGTTGAAGAACCATCCCACTAGCGTGAACAGAACGAGCAGCATGGCGAGGAAGACAGCCAGAAGCTTCCATTGCATGACCTGTCTGAGCATGATCATTTCAGGCAGGCTGGCCGCGACCGTGCTCATGCAGAAAGCCAGAGTTGTGCCCACTGGGAGTCCCTTGAGCAGCAGACTCTCCATGACAGGGATAATGCCTGTGACATTCGTGTAGAGGGGGATACCGATGGCGACGGAGCAGGGCACTGACCACCACTGGCCTGCTCCGAGATGCTCTGTGAACCATTCCTGGGGAACAAAGCCGTGAAGCAGGGCGCCCACAGCGACACCGAGGATAAGCCATTTCCAGACCCGTCTGAAAATGGTTCTTGTTTCGGCGTACGCGAACGAGTGCCGTTCCTTCAGCCCGATTCTGGAGCCGCTTTCTGTCTGAATGGCCGTGCCGCAGGGAGAAATGTCCCTCAGAGCGTCCGTGACAAATGGCTGCAGCCAGCGCTCTGCGTGGATGGCGTCCATGAACATGCCGCCCGCTACGCCAGCGAAGAGTCCGACAGCTACGTAGGCTGTCAGGAATTTCCATCCGAGCAGTCCCCAGAGAAGCACCACGGCGACCTCATTGATCAGCGGCGACGTGATGAGAAAGGCCATGGTGATGCCCACGGGGATGCGCGCCATGGTAAAGCCGAGGAAAAGGGGAATGCTCGAGCAGGAACAGAACGGGGTAATCGCCCCGAAACCGGCGCCCAGGAAATAGCCGATTACCCGACCCCTGCGTGAGAGATAGTCTCTGACCCGCTCCACGCGCAGTCCGGCCCGGAGCCAGCTGATGACATAGATCATGAGGACGAGCAGCAGGAGAATTTTGGCCGTGTCGTACAGGAAGAATTCGACGGCGTCTCCTGCGGGAGAGCCTTTTTTCAGAGAGAGGAGATCAAAGGTGATTTTCTGCGCGGTCGGTTCGATAACGGAATACAGTGCGAACCAGAGGAGAAGAGCCAGAATGGCGGTGACGAAATACCTGATGCTTCCGGCGGCTCCTGGTGTCAGACGAAAAAACGTTCCCTGCCGGTTCAGTCCGTGAGCCGCAGCGGAGTGTTTTTTCCCGGATTCAGCCTGGTTTATGCCCATACTTTTCCACGCCTCCTGGTTCATTCCCCGGATGAGGACGGATTCTTTCCGGGCATGTCTGTCAGGAGAGAGCGCTTTGTCAGCATGTCGCCCGTGCACGCCAGGAAGGAATCCAGACAGCGGATGGCCAAGCTGTAGTAGATGCTGGTTCTCCGTTTTTCGGAAGTGACGATGCCCGCTTCCCGGAGAACGGAAAGATGCCTTGAGACTGTGGATATATCGCCGCCTACCAGAGCCTGCAGATCACCGACGCACTTTTCTCCGCTCCTGAGCGCGTCGGCTATGAGAAGCCGGCTCGGATGGCCGAGCGCCTTGAAAATTCTCGCCTGGGCGGCGATGCGTTCCCTGTACCGGAGCATGTGCGCCTCCTGTTATATTTGTCTTTTAAGCCAAATAAGCAAATAATGGGGAACCGTCAAGGTAGGGAGCCCTTTGTCAGAGAAATTCGCGGGGGAGGGCTTCAGGCTGCGCAGGCTCCGTTATTTCTCCGGTCTGTCGCCAGGGCACATGGCCTGCTCGAGCGCCCTGACTGTTCCGGCAAGGGCATCGAGGGGAACTGACGAGTAGCTGATGACAAATACGTGGGGCAGAGCCCTTTTTTTATCGTGGAAGAAGCGGGAGAGCGGGGCGATTCTGACTCCGAGGGAGAGAGCCCGCTCTGCGATGGTTTCATCGTTTTCGGAGGTCCTGAGCGTCAGGAGAAAATGCAGCCCCGCGTTCTGTCCGGAGACGGAAGCGTGCTTTCCGAGAGGGCCTTTCGCGATGAGCGCCATGAACGCGTCGCGTTTCCTGAGGCAGAGCCTGCGCATGCGGTTCAGATGCGTCTCGAAGGACCCGAGTTCCATGAACCGCGCCAGTGTATACTGCTCGAAGTTGGATACAGCGCAGCTCAGATAGGAATTTTCCCTGGTGAAGCGGACGGAAAGCTCGGGAGGCAGCACCATGTAGCTTATGCGCACAGTGGAGGCGAGAGTCTTTGTAAAGGTGTTCATGTAGATGACACGGCCCAGCGCATCGACGCTTTTCAGTGTTGAGAGCGGTTTGCCGGACAGTCTGAATTCACTGTCGTAGTCGTCTTCGATGATGTACCTGTCACTGCGCTTCGCTGCCCAGCCGAGGAGTTCGTAGCGCCGCGACGGCGGCATGACCACGCCTGTCGGAAAATTATGCGAGGGGCTGACGTGAGCCACGCTGGCGCCGGTATTCTCAAGAGATTCCACCGTGACCCCGCTGCTGTCGAGGGCTGCGCAGGCTGTCGGCACGCCGAGGCTTCTGTAGACCTGTCCCGTTCTCGGGTAGCCAGGGTCTTCCATGGCGTACACGAGATTTCTTCCGAGGAGCCTGACCAGAAGGGCGATGAGATATTCTGTGCCGGGGCCGACCACAATCTGCGAAGGATGCACCTCCATGCCGTGGAAGGCCCTGAGGTGGTCCGCTATGGCTTCCCTGAGCTCCGGTACGCCTCCGGTGGGCGGATTGGTGAGCAGAGCCTGCTGGTCGCATCTCAGTTCCCTGCGCATGATGCCGGACCATACCGAGAACGGGAATCCAGAGAGCTCATTCTGGCTGGAGGTGAGATCGGCCAGCAGTTTCTTCTCAGCAGGCTTTTTCCCCATCTCCGGTTTCGGGAGATTGTTGTTTCTGAGCGCGGCGAGAGCCTTCAGATCACTCGCGTAGTACCCCCGTTTGGGCAGGGAAATGATGTAGCCTTCGTCGAGAAGACGCGCGTAGGCGTTTTCCACCGTTATCACGCTTATACCCAGATTCTTCGCGAAAGGGCGTTTTGAGGGCAGGCGCTCGCCGCTCCTGATATTTCCGGCGAGAATGTCGTCCCTGATGCGGCGGGAGAGGTAGGAATAAAGCGGTTCTGACCTTGTTTTTTCCAGTGTGTACGTGAGCATGGCCCTGTTTTTATCCGAATCTGACCTTTCTGAATATATCCAATCTGAAACTTTTTTTTATGGTCAGAATGATGTGGAGTGTCCTCCGCAAAAGAAATCCACTGGGAGGACAGACATATGGCAGAAAAAAAGGAAGACCGCTCGGCACTGAACCGCGAGCTTGCCCAGATGTTCAAGGGCGGCGTTATCATGGACGTTACAACCCCCGAGCAGGCGAAGATCGCTGAGGACGCCGGAGCCTGTGCCGTCATGGCGCTGGAAAGAATTCCCGCGGATATCCGCGCCGCGGGCGGTGTCTCGCGCATGTCGGATCCCGCCATGATCCGCGGCATCCAGAAAGCTGTCTCTATTCCTGTCATGGCCAAGTGCCGCATCGGACACTTTGTCGAGGCGCAGCTCCTCGAGGCCATTGAGATTGACTATATCGATGAAAGCGAAGTGCTTTCGCCCGCGGATGACGTGTATCATATCGACAAGACCAAATTCAGGGTGCCGTTCGTCTGCGGTGCCAGGGATATCGGAGAGGCTTTGCGCCGCATAGCAGAGGGAGCCTCCATGATCAGAACCAAGGGCGAACCGGGTACCGGCGACATCATTCAGGCCGTGCACCATATGCGGAAAATGAATCAGGGGATTTCGCATATTTGTTCCCTGCGCGAGGATGAGCTCGGTGAGGAAGCCAAAGCTCTTGGCGCGCCGCTCGATCTCGTGCGGTCGGTCTGGAAGAATCACCGTCTTCCCGTCGTGAATTTCGCGGCCGGCGGCATCGCCACCCCCGCCGATGCTGCGCTCATGATGCAGCTCGGCGCCGAAGGTGTCTTCGTGGGATCTGGCATATTCAAATCCGGGGATCCGGCAAAGCGCGCCAGGGCCATTGTCCAGGCCACGACGAATTATACCGACGCCGCCCTCATCGCCAGACTCTCCGAAAATCTCGGCCCCGCCATGGTCGGCATCAACGAAGAGGAAATCAAGGTTCTCATGGCGCAGAGGGGCATCTAATGCAGGTTGCTGTTCTGGCCCTTCAGGGCGCGTTTATCGAGCACGAGCACGCGCTTTCTGATATCGGCGTGGAGAGTTTCGAGATTCGTGAGGCCGGCGATCTGAAGCGGGATTTTGACGGCCTTGTGCTGCCCGGGGGAGAGAGTACGGTCCAGGGCAAGCTTCTGAAGGATCTCGGCCTTTTTTCTTCCCTGAAGGAGCGCATAGAGGAAGGCATGCCCGTGCTCGCAACCTGCGCGGGACTTATCCTGCTCGCTGAGCGTCTTGAAAGCGACAGCACCGTGTGGTTGGGCACACTGCCCGTCACCGTGCGCCGCAACGCTTACGGCAGGCAGCTCGGCAGCTTTCATACGGAGGGCGGATATGAGGACGTGGGAACCGTTCCCATGACTTTTATCCGTGCGCCGGGCATCGTCTCTTCTGCGCCAGGAGTACGCGTCATGGCGAGGGTTGACGGTGCTGCCGTCGCGGTGGAATACGGCCGGCAGATGGCCATGGCCTTCCATCCCGAGCTTGACCCGGACCGTCGTCTCCACAGGCGTTTCGTGAACATGATCTGAATGGCGGCTGGGGAAAAAAATCCCCCGTTCTCCGGAAAAAAGCCGGAGGACGGGGGATTTTCATTTTCAGTGGAGTGTTTCTGGGAGGCTACCTGGCGCTGCCTTCCCCGATGAAGGGATTCTCAAGGCTTTCCTCTCCGATATTGGACTGAGGGCCGTGTCCCGGATAGACGGTGGTATCCGGGGGCAGCGTGAACAGATTATCCCTGATACCTTTGATGAGTTTTTCGTGATCGCCGAAGGGGAAATCCGTTCTGCCCATAGAGCGGTAGAAGAGGCTGTCGCCCGTGAAGACGCTTTTTGCGTCAGGAAAGTAGAAGGAGACGCCGCCTGGCGTATGACCGGGAGTGGGAAGGATTTTAAAATGGAAAGGACCGATGGTATCTTCCCCGTCAGGGAGATACTCTTTCCTGAATTCGGGAACCCTGGGCAGCCCCCAGAGTCCGCCTTTTGTTGATTCCGTGTTTTCGATGGGTGCGTCGCCTTTCGGGCAGTAGCAGGGCGTACCGAGTTTTTCCTGCAGGGCGTGCACGCCGTAGAGATGATCGAAATGCTGGTGCGTGATGATGGTCGCGAGCAGGGTGAGGTTTTCCCTGGAAAGAAAATCCAGAATGGGTGCCGGGTCGCCGCCCACGTCGATGGACAGGGCGTTTTTGCCGTCATCCAGTATATAACTGTTGGTCTCAATGGGGCCGAGAGGGAAGCTTGTGACACGCATGAAGGAACTCCTCGATTGCGGACTGAGAGTCCGGCTCCGCGCCGGGCGCAGGCCGGAAGAAGAAAAAAGCGGCCTCAGGGGGAGATCCCCTTGCAGGCGGCTCAAAGTTGCCATTAAATGAAAGACCGTGCAATACGGCGGGCTGCCGGAACGCTTTCCCGGAATATGTTTTTCAGAAGGATTTTTGTCTGTGAACACCTGTCTTCAGTCTCTCCCTCTCTCGGGCCGCGATCTCAGCGATCTCTCCGGCTTTCTTCTTGAGCAGTTTGCCCAGTTTGTCCATTTTCAGGGCGGAGACCTGTATTTCCCTCCGTCCTGGTCCAGGAAGGAAGCCGAGTACATAGCCGGTGAAAGGACTCTCATCGTTCCCCTCCTCTGGCAGGGCCGGGGAATAGGCGCCGTGCGCCTGCTCGGTGTGGGAGCCAAGGAGGCGCGTCAGGTCATGCCCAGGATGAGAAGCATCGCGGCGCTTATTCTGGAAGTTGTGGCCCGCACCCGTGCCTGTTCAGTGGATTCCTCCACCGGCCTCTTTACCGAGCAGGAGCTCTATGCGCGGGTGGCTGACGGGGCTGAGCGGGTGCGCGAGCTTCTTTCCCAGGCGCCTGCCGCAGTGGAGCCCACCGTTCCTTCCCCGCTGCACCTCTTCTGCGTGGGCATCGTGGTCATCCGTCTCGTAAACGCGCAGGCGCTCGCGGAAATGGGAGGATATTCCTACCTGGAACGCTGTGTGGCGAAACTTGCCGCGGCGCTTGCTGATGGCCTTCCCGGAGACATCCTGCCGGCCAGGGCCGGCCGCGCCGATTTCGCCCTGCTTCTGAGCAGCGTGACGGGGCGCGGCGCCTGTCAGCGCGCGGCCGAAGAAGCTCTCTCCCGCATGAGCTCCGTTTCCCTTGACGAGGAGCAGGTGCCAGGAAAAGCTGTGCCCGTGCTGGCTGCGGGACATGCTCTGTTCCCACAGGACATGCAGGCCGCCGAGCTTCGTTTCAGCCCGTCGGATCAGGCCCGTGAACTTCTTGAGAAGGCCAGGCTGGCTGCCTCCATGGCAGCCCAGCGCAGAAATGGCGCCATTATGCCCTTCGTGCGCATTCTCCTGGACGGCGGCGTTATTCTGAAGACGCTTTCCTCCGGGCGCGTGGTCATCAACCTCGGGCGGCGCACGGGTGCCCGTGAGGGGCTGAGTTTTGCATTCTACAGCGGTGCGGATGGTTCCTTCAAAGGAGAGCTCGTCCTGCTGCAGGCCGGCAGTCAGGAATCCACGGCCGAGATCATCCATCTCGCGGATCCTTCCGTTCTGCCCGCGGCGGGCGACATCCTGTCCCTTGAGGACCGTGGCCAGACCTATGGAGCGGGAACCGAAAAGGGTGGTGAGGAAAGCGCTGAACCGGGGCAGCCTGCCGGAAAGGCGGAGGAAGCGGCCGGGGCAGGCGAAGACGCCGGAAGCGGAGCTGAAGGCGGCGGATTTTACTGCTACGGGCACGGCGAATTTATGGCCCGGCTGCGCCGGGTGTCCGGCGGGGCCAAACGCTTCGCCCTTGCCCTTCTGCGGCCAGATGGGGATGTGAAAGTGGGACAGGGGCCCGATTCCTTCTCTGATGTCCTGAACCGCGCGGCCTTCCTCTGGAATCAGCGCGTGGGCGGAGAGGGCGCTTTTGCCGGATATTACGGCATGAACGGCCTGGTTTTCTGCCATCCCGGGGGCGGGGAGGAACTGCTGGAAACATACAGGGCTTTTGACAGCGCGCTCGCCGGCGAAGGTGTGCACGCCGCGGTCGGACTGGCCTTCTGGCCGTTCCTGCATTTCGGGCGCGGGGAAATGATGGAATGCGTTCTGAAGGCTCTGGAATACGCGAGGCTTCTTCCCGAGCCCCGGGTTGGAGCCTTCAATTCCCAGGCCATCACTATCAGCGCTGATCGCCGCTACAGCCAGGGTGACGTTTTCGGAGCGGTCGAGGAATACAAACTGGCTCTGCTGGCTGACTCGGGCAACGCACTCGCCTGGAATTCCCTTGGTGTAAGCATGGCCGCTCTCGGGCGCCAGGAAGAAGCCAGGCGTTATTTCGAGAAATCCCTGGAGCACACCCGTGATATAGGGGAAAAAGCCCAGGCTCATTATAATCTGGGGACCGTCTGCTATCAGCTCGGCGATACGGAGGGCGCTGAAACCCATTTCAGGGATTGCCTTGCAGACGTGCCGGATCACGTTTATGCGCTGGTCCGCCTCGGGCAGCTCTGCGAAAAGCGGGGCTGTATGGACGGAGCTCTGGCCTATTACGAAAAGGCGGCCCGTGCTGAGAACAGGAAGCAGGGGAGCGCGCGCGACGAGGGCTCGCTGGCCCTGCGCTGCCTTGCCCGCGTGGCGGCGGGGCAGAGCCGCACGGCTGAGGCCAGACAGATGCTCAGTGACGCGCTGCGCCGCAATCCTGATGACGCCTCGGCCATGCTTATGCTGGCAGAACTCTATCTGAAAGAGCACGGGGCAGCGGACATTGCGGAAATGCTTGCCCGTCACAGTCTGGGAATCGTGAGCCAGCCCCGCGGCTGGGCTCTGCTTGCCGAGGCGCTCAGAAGGCAGGGCAGGGACGAGGATGCCGCCCTGTGCGAAGTGAAGGCGAAAGACTGAAGCTTCCCGCAGGGAACAGAAAAAAGGCGCCGCCGCATTGAAACCATGCGGCGGCGCCTCTGTTTCTGTAAGAGCGTAAAGACGGGCTATGCGTCGAAGAGCATTTCGAGATCCTCGCGCGTGAGGGACTTCCAGGTTTCCTGGCCGGGGATGATGGCTTCCGCGACGTTGCGTTTGGCGTCCTGCAGTTTGAGGATTTTTTCCTCAACGGTATTCTGGCAGATGAGTTTGTAGGAGAATACCTGGCGGGTCTGGCCTATGCGGTGCGTTCTGTCCGTGGCCTGGCTTTCGACAGCGGGGTTCCACCACGGGTCATAGTGGATGACGTAGTCGGCTGATGTCAGGTTCAGGCCGGTGCCGCCTGCCTTGAGGGAAATGAGGAAGATGGGGATATTGGGCGAGTTGTTGAAGCGGTCCACCTGCTCGAAGCGGTCTTTGCTCGCACCGTCCAGGTAGCAGAAAGGAATCTGGGAGAATTCAAGCCACTGCCTGATGATTTTGAGCATCTGGACGAACTGGGAGAAGACCAGCACCTTGTGCCCGCCTTCGACGACTTCCTGCACCATGTCTTTAAAGGCTTCGAATTTGCCGGATGGCAGGTTGTTGGAGAAGCCGGGAATGTCGATTTTAAGCAGCCGCGGATGGCAGCATATCTGACGCAGCTTGAGCAGCGCGTCCAGAATGGACATCTGACTTTTGGCAAGGCCTTTCTCGTCCACGTCGGCCAGCACCTGGTCGCGCAGCTTGCGGGCCACGGCCGCATAGAGCTCGGCCTGAGCCTCCTCGAGTGCGCAGCAGGTGACGCTTTCCACCTTGGGAGGCAGATCCTTGGCCACTTCGGCTTTGGTACGGCGCAGGATGAAGGGCCTGACCCTGGCGCGCAGGTATTCAAGCGTCTCGGGATCGCCGTCCTTGATGGGCTTGATGATTCCGCGCTGGAAGGAATGCTGGCTGCCGAGGAAGCCAGGCATGAGGAACTCGAAAAGCGACCATAGCTCGAAGAGGTTGTTCTCGATGGGCGTGCCGGACAGGCACAGGCGCATGCGCGCGTTGAGTTTGCGCACGGAGCGGGCCGTGATGGTGTTCGGGTTCTTGATGTTCTGGGCCTCGTCGAGGATGATCGTGTTGAAATCGAATTTCTCGATTTCCTCGAGGTCGCGGCGCAGCAGGGCGTAGGTCGTTATGACCAGATCGGATTTGCCGATCTGCTTGAACATGTTTTCGCGGCGGGTGCCGTAGATGATGAGCCTCTTCAGGGAGGGAACGAATTTTTCGGCCTCCCGCTCCCAGTTGGGCAGCACGGAAGTGGGGACGACGATGAGGTTGGCGCCCTTGTGTTTGTGCTCCACCATGTACTGGATGAAGGCGAGGGTCTGAATAGTTTTGCCGAGGCCCATTTCGTCGGCGAGAATGCCGCCGAAACCGTATTCGGACAGGAAGTTCAGGTAGGCGAGACCCTGCATCTGGTAGCTTCTGAGCTGGGCGTTGAGACCCTGCGGGGCGGGAACGGCTTTGACTTCCTTGAAGGAATGAATTCTCTCCCTGAGTTTGACCCAGTAGGCATCGGTCTGCGCTTCAGGCATGTCGTCGAGGAGTCCGTCCAGCATGGGCGCCTCGAACTGTTTGAAACGCTGCTGCGGGGGTTTTGACGGATCGAGGCCGAGGGTAGTGAGCTTGTGAGAGATTTTTTTCAGCCATTCCTCGGGGAGAGAGGTGTAGGAACCGTCCTTCAGCTGTACATAGCGTTTGCCCCTGGTCCAGGCGTTCCAGATTTTCTCGAGGGGAAGGGTCTGTCCGTCATAATCGACGGTGATATCCAGCGAGAACCACTTCTCTTTTTCGTTGCTGGTGACCTTGGCCGTGATTTTAGACTTCGTGGAGCGCACTTTATAGCGTGACAGAGCCTTTTCGCCAAAGACGCGGTAGTTTTCCACGAGTTTGGGATAGGAATCCAGGAGGAAGGAGATGGCTTCCTCGGGCTCAAGGAACCAGAGTTTGCTGGAACGGGCCTGAAAGCCCATGGAAGAGAGTTCCTGCATGAGCTGGTTTTCTTCTTCCTGGTGTCTGCGCACGAGGTAGGTCTGCCCCTGGTAGGCGTAACTGCCCGTCTGGAAATCCGGGTTGGGGCCGGGGAGGGTGAACTCGCCGTGACGGGTCTCGTAAATATTGTCGATTTCGAGTGTCAGCAGGCTTCCTTCCTCGTCCAGGAAGAGCTTGGGATTGTAGGTGGCCGGCTGGAAGACTGGCTCCATGATTTTGAGGAACTGCTGCGGCTCGTAGAGTTCCGAGGCAGGGAGTTTGGTCCATACGCGGTCGAGGAATTCGGAGATCTCATCGTGCGGCACCACGGGGCGTTCGTAGATGAGGCTCTTCACGAGGGACGGATAGAGGGCTGTCTGAACGGGGTAGAAGTTGTGGCGGTAGCAGACCCAGAGAGGCATCTGCCCGTGAAAGGTGATGATGGGTTCTCCTCCGTTGTCCTTCTGTTCCGTCTCCGTGATGTTGATCATCGGGCGGCCTTCGCGCTTCAGAATAACATCGAAGCTGAAACCGTTGTCATCGAGCTTGGGCTTCAGCTTGAGATCGAACGGTGAGTTCTCAAAGCGGCAGGGTTTGTCCGTATCCTTCCAGAGCTTGTAGTATTCCTTGCGCATGGCCCAGAAGAACCAGGAAGTGAGACCGTCGGGGATTTCCACCTTGTGGCCGTAGTAGTCGAGGTGCTGGCCGATCTGCTTGCAGACCTGGGGCAGTTCCGGTGAGAATTCACACCACCCCGGGTTTTCAATGATCTGTCTCAGGGTCACTTCGTTCTGGACGCTGGACAGGCCGTTCTTGTTCTGGCGGGAGCGGAAGAAGGAGACAAGCAGGCGCCCGGGCTCGGGATCGAAGCGGAATACGAGGTAGTGCGTGCCCGGTTCCGGCTCCATTTCCGTGGTGAAAAAGTGGCGGAAGCTCGTCCTCCAGTCCACGGCGGGGGCGTGCTCTTCTGCCTCTTCGCCTTCCTCCTTACGCAGCTCGTCAACGAGTTTGAGAGCGAGGGCGGCCACGTGGCTGCAGACGCCGGTGAAGGCTTCAGAGCAGTTGCACTGGCTGTGGGTTGTCCTGTCGGCTATGGAAAAGGTGAGCTTTGGCGTGTAGACTTGGAAATCATCGCCCTGGATGTTGCCTCTGACTTCCCAGACCTCTCCTTCCTGGATATCGACCTTTTGCACGCCACTTTCCGAAAGGATATAGTTGCCCGCGTCCCGGATGTACTCCGGCACTTTGTCGTTGAGAAAAGTCTGACACATTTCCAGAATGGCATTGTGTTCTGATCTGCTCATTAATTTCCTCGTGGCCCCGCGTGCGAAGGAGCCTGATCTGATGCCCGGGTGGCTGGCTGTATAAGCAAGTAAAGGACCTATAGACTCTTCTTTCTACACCATTATGCATAATGCAAGCAACTATTTTTTTAAAAGCGTGCCGCATAGGCTGAAACATGTGCCTTTTATGTATCAACTACGCGCAATAGCGTTGATTTTTATCTGTTTTTTCCCTCTTTTGCTTGAAGAGGATGCCTCCGCCGGGGAAGATGTTCCTGTGGATGGAGGACGTCTTGTTCTCGGAACCATAGGCGAACCATCCAATCTTAATCCCTATATCAGCACGGATTCTGCATCGCATGATGTTGCAGATCTGCTCTTTATCGCACCCATCCGCTATAATAAGAACCTTGAACTTGAGCCTTTTGCTTGCAAAAGCTGGGCCATGTCAGAGGACGGGCTCAGGCTGACCCTTCATATGAATCAGGGCATACGCTGGGAGGATGGCGAGGAACTGACCGCAGATGACGTGGTCTTCACAGCCAGAATGGCCGCAGACCCGAAGGTGGGAAGTCCCTACGCTGAGGATTTCCTCCATATCGCCTCTATCACGGCACCGGATCGCTATACCGTGGAAGTAGTCTACTCGAGTTATTACGCGCGTGCTCTCGAAACCTTCACCTCGGCCATCCTGCCGAAGCACATTCTCGAAGGGAAGGATGTGCGGGCCTCCGATTTTTCCCGCAGGCCCGTGGGCGCGGGGCCCTATCGCCTGAAGAGCTGGGAGTCAGGTTCCCGCCTGACCCTTGTGGCCAGCCCGACTTATTTTCAGGGCCGCCCCCATATCGACGAGGTTATCTATCGCGTTATCCCCGACTCGGGCACCATGTTCATGGAGGCGCGCTCGGGGCGTATTGATCTCATGGGCCTGAGTCCGGAGCAGTATCTCTGCCAGACGAATACGCCGTGGTGGGAGAAAAATTTTCACAAATACCGCTATCTGGCCTCGGTCTATGTGTATCTCGGATTCAACATGGATCATCCTTTCTTCAAAGACGTGCGCGTCCGCAGGGCCATCTCCATGGCCATCAGCCGGGAGGATCTCGTTAAAGGCGCGCTGCTCGGACAGGGGGTTCCGGCCATAGGCCCCTATAAACCCGGCACCGCCTTTTTCCATCCGACGCTGAAACCGGTGAAACAGAACGTGACCGAGGCGCGCAGGCTCCTGCGGGAGGCGGGGTTTGAGGACAGGGATGGTGACGGCATTCTGGAGAAGGACGGGAAGCCGTTCGCTTTCACTATCCTCACCAACCAGGGCAACTCGGAGCGCATTCTGGTCTCCATCATCATTCAGAACCAGCTGCGCAGGGTGGGCATAGACGTGCGTGTCCGTACCGTGGAATGGGCGGCCTTTATCCGCGAGTTCGTCAACAAGGGGCTGTTCGACGCACTCGTCCTGGGCTGGACCGTCACGCTGGATCCGGACATCTATCAGGTCTGGCATTCCTCACAGGCCGTGCCCGGCGGACTCAATTTTATGCATTTCAGGAATAAGGAGCTTGACTCGCTTCTCGAGGAGGGACGCGTCACCCGGGATCAGAAGCGCCGTTACGAAATTTACTGCCGTGTGCAGGAGATTCTGGATCGCGAGCAGCCGTACTGCTTCCTCTATTATCCCTATTCCCTGCCCGTGGTGCGCAGCCGCTTCAGGGGGATCGAACCTGCTCTGGCCGGCATCAGCTGGAACATGGACAAATGGTGGATTCCGAAGGATCTGCAGAACGAGGTGCTCGTGCCTTAGTGATCCGTCAGAAGGCCGGTAAAAGAAGGAAAAACTGGCGGAATACACACTTTGACATCCAGGAGCAGAACTATCTTTCAGAAGTCACTGCCCCATGACTTTCCCCCCGCCGCCGGATTTCCGTCCGGAAGATACTTTCGCTGCAGCAGCGGTCAGGATTGTTTTGTCCGGCCCATTTCGTATGAAAAAGGGATGTGAAAAAAAATGCGGAAGCGTTTTTTTCACATCCCTTCTGTTATTTTTCAGAATTGGGAGTGCCGGCCGGTGGTTCCATGACGGGGGGCGTTCCTGTTTCCGGAAGATGTCCCGTGCGGATGAAAGCGTCCACAAGCCCGAAAACGATTTCGTTTCCGCAGAAGCTGCCCCTGGAGATATTGGCTCTGAATTCGTCGAGGCGCGCCTCGAAGCCGTGCAGGATTTCCGGTGTGAGGCTGTACATGTCGGCTTCAATGCCATATCCGAGGCTTTCGATGTACATGGCATTGTACCGCTGTTCCACCATGGCCTTGAGAGGCAGGGTCAGGACGGGCTTGCCGAGGTAAAGGGCCTCGGTCATGAGCGTGTGGCTGCCGCCCTGTATGACGTAGGAGCAGGAGGCGAGCTTGTCGAGAAAGCCGTTTTCGTCCTTCTTCATGAAGATTACGTTGCCGTCGCGGCCTTCTGTGCGGCTGTAGCCGTAGACATAACAGGTGCGCTGCGTGCCCTTTTTCAGAAAATCCACGAGGCCCGTATAGACGGAATTGCTCTGGTAGACGACCACGTGTCCTTCGTCGGAGGGTTTGCGCGCGATTACGCTTTCCCTAAGTATGGGCGGCACGACCCGGGCGTGGTACTGGGGCAGGACGGGAGGCTGATAGAAGGAGACAATGAGGTTGTCCCGTGTGGGGCGGAAAAGATATTTGGGCGTGATCCCCTGCACGAGGGTGTCCCACCAGAGGTCTCCGGGGATATGATGCCTGCAGCAGGTGATCACGTGCTGGTGGTCCAGAGTAAGGCAGGGCAGTTTTGCCCGTTCCGCGGCCCTGGGTACAAAATACTCAAGATCGGTCATGCACACGTCTGGTTCGAAGGCGTGGATGAGATCCATGAGTTCGTTGATGTACTTATCCCTGTGCAGGAGTGTCGGGACGGCTCTGGCTATAGTGGCGGGGATGTCCACTTTGTAGTTTTTGAAAACGGTGCCCAGGTTCGGGATGCGGTGAACAGGGAACTCTCCCTCCAGAACGGAAGGGGCGTCATCATTGCAGACAAAGAGAAACTGATGCTGCCTGAGGCGGCGGGCTATGGTGAGCCCGCGCATGGCGTGCCCGTGCCCGGTACCGTGAATGCCGTAGAGAATGCGTGCCATTGCGTGAATCCAGAGAAAAAGCGGGGGCCGGCCTGAAGCGGCCCCCGGAAAGGAGTGTTGCCTAACCGCGGCAGGCCAGTTTGTAGATGGCGGCTGCGGCGGCGCGGTCGATGATGCCGAAATTGCCTATATGGCGCTTTTCGGGCTCGAGCATGTCCACGAGGCGGGGAATATCCTCTTCCTTTGCTCCGAGTTCCGCGAACGTGACGGGCATGCCGCATTCGTGCAGGAATTCCCTGAACCGGCGGATCCCTTCCTCCGCAATGGCCCTATCTCCCTGTCCTTTGTCCTCAACGCCGAAAACCCTGACGGCGAGATCGCGAAGACGGCCGGGCTTTGCTCCGTGGTCGAGCATCCATGTCATCCACGCAGGGAAAATGACGGCGAGTCCCGCTCCGTGTGAGCAGTCATAAAGGCCCGAGAGCTCGTGTTCGAGGGCATGGGAGCCCCAGTCCTGAACGCGCCCGACACCGCAGGTGTTGTTGTGGGCGATGGTTCCGGCCCACATGAGGTTGGCCCGGGCGTCGTAGTCACTGGGATTCCTGAGGGCCCTGGGGAGATTCTCCATGACGGAAAGCAGAATGGCCTCGCAGAGACGGTCAGTCAGATCAACGTTTTCGGAGGGCGAGAAATAGCGCTCGAGCACATGGGCCATCATGTCCGTAGCGCCGCACGCGGTCTGCCATGCCGGCAGCGTGAAGGTGAGCTCGGGATTCAGCAGTGCGAAGCGCGGCACGAGAATCTGCGCGTGGAGGCTCCTTTTGCGTTTGTCTTCTTCGCGGGTGACGACGCTCGCCCAGGAGCTTTCCGATCCGGCAGCGGCGATGGTCAGGACGCTGCCCACAGGCAGGGCTGCCTCAGGTTTCCTTACGCCGTCGTAAAAGTCCCAGACATCACCATCGCTGGCGGCGCCGCAGGCTATGCCCTTGGCTGAGTCAATGACGGAGCCGCCTCCAACGGCCAGAACGAAGTCGCACTTTTCTTTTCTGGCGAGCTCTATTCCTTCACGGATGAGGCTGAGCCGTGGATTGGGCTTTACTCCGCCGAGGGAGGTGTGCGCGATGCCCGCCGCGTCAAGGGAGTCTTCGACACGTTTCAGAAGCCCGGACCGCACGCAGGAGCCGCCGCCATAATGAATGAGCACACGCCCTGCGCCAAGGGCCTTTATCTCACTGCCGGCCTTTCCCTCAGCGCCGCGGCCGAAGATGAATTTTGTGGGAACGTGAAAAACGAAATCTTCCATGAAAATGTCTCTCTTCTCCGGCAGAGCCGGAACATTTTTCCGTCAGGGACGGGAAGGTTTGGATGTCTGTTCCGATGTGTCAGCGTACTCATCATCACGTACGACCTCCAGAATGCCGGGCAGCTTGCGGATGGCCTCGATGGTATCATAGAGTTCCGTGGCGTTTCTGACCTGGACCACAAGGTGCATATTGGAACGCCCGTCGATGAGCGTTTTGACTGAAAGATTGCTGATATTGATGTTCTTTTCGGCGATGGCCCTGGCGATGGAGGCCAGCATGCCGCTGACATTCTTCGCCAGGATGAAGATGCCGGCGTCATAGGGCTGTTCCACAACCTCGCCGTCCCAGTGTACGGAAATGATGCGTTCAGGTTCCATGTTGGGAACGTTGGGACAGTCGGCTCTGTGAACCGTGATGCCCTGGCCGCGGCTGATATAGCCGACTATGGGGTCGCCCGGGACGGGGTTGCAGCATTTCGCGAAACGCATGAGCACGCCGTCTACGCCCGCGATGCTGACGCCGTAGGTCGATGGCTTGTGCTGCTCGGTGGAATTTTCGGCCGCCTGAGGCTGGATCTGCTGCTTCGGCGTGCCAGGAGCGGGCATGCCGGGATGGAGAATGGCGTAGAGACGGTTCAGAACCTTGCGCGGCGTGATGTGGGCGTAGCCTACGGCTGCGTAGAGGTCGTCATCCGAGTCGAAATTCATTTCCTGGGCAACGATGGTCAGCTGCCCTTCCTTGTCAGCCTTCTGGACATTGATGCTGACCTTGCGGCCTTCCTTCTCGAGGAGTTCGCGTCCGAGGTTCAGTGCCCTGGTGCGTTCCTCCGTGCGCAGGTAATGCTGGATGCGGTTTCGGGCCTTGGCCGTCTTGACCATTTTGAGCCAGTCGCGGTTGGGCTCCCGGTTGGGCTCGGTAATGATTTCGCAGGTGTCGCCGTTCTTGAGCGGCGTCCCCAGGGGCACAAGGCGTCCGTTGACCTTGGCGCCGGCGCAGTGCTGTCCCACCTTGGTATGGATATGGAAGGCAAAGTCCAGCGGCGTGGCGCCTTCGGGCAGTTCCTTGACGTCGCCGGCTGGCGTGTAAACGTAAACTTCGTCATGGAAGAGATCCATTTTCAGGGAGTGCATGAACTCCTTGGAACTGGCTTCGTCACGCTGACGTTCGAAAATTTCATTGAGCCAGGAGAACTGGGCCAGGTCCTTGCTGTTGACTCTTCCGTGCTCCTTGTACAGCCAGTGGGCCGCAATGCCGTGCTCGGCCTGCCTGTGCATTTCCTCCGTGCGGATTTGGACCTCGATGCGCTCCGCGTCAGGGCCTATGATGGTGGTGTGCAGGCTCTGGTAGCCGTTGGCCTTGGGCATGGAGATGTAGTCCTTGAAGCGGCCCTGTACGGGTTTCCACTGCTGGTGCACAAGACCGAGCACGGCGTAGCAGTCCTTCACGTCCTTGACGATGACGCGGAAGGCCATGATGTCGTGCATCTCGTCCAGGGTGAGGGACTCTGCGAGCATCTTTTTGTAGATGCTGTACTTGTGTTTGATGCGCCCGTACACCTCACCAGTCAGTCCGTTGGACGCCAGGAGATCCTTAAGCATGGCGACGGTCTTTTCGATGAACTTCTTCTCGACGACCTGGTGATCCTCCAGCCACTTGGTGATCTGGCTGTACACGTCCGGCCGCAGATACTTGAAGCTCAGATCCTCGAGATCACGCATGATGTTGTAGAGGCCGAGGCGGTTGGCCAGGGGAGCATAGATGTCCATGGTCTCCTGGGCGATGCGCTTCTGCTTGTACGCCTTCTGGAAGTCCAGCGTGCGCATGTTGTGCAGGCGGTCGGCAAGCTTGACCATGATCACGCGCATGTCGTGACTCATGGCCAGAATCATTTTGCGGATATTCTCGGCCTGGGCCTCTTCCTTGTTTTCGAAGACAATCTTGCTGATTTTCGTTACGCCGTCCACGATATCGGCCACTTCATCACCGAAGTTTTCGGCGATGTCGTCAATGGTCACGGAAGTGTCTTCCACGGTGTCGTGCAGGAGTCCGGCGGCTACGGTGGGTTCATCAAAACCCATGTCAGCCAGCGTGTCGGCTACTGCCAGAGGATGGGAAAGGTATGGCTCGCCGGAAAGGCGGGTCTGTCCGGCGTGCGCCGCGGCAGCGAAAACATAGGCCTTCTGGATCAGCTCGAGATTGGCGTCTTTGTTTTTCGCCGCTACCTTGTCGAGTATTTCCTGAATTCGAATCATGATTTCCTCTCTCGGAACAGGCGTGCCTGCGGGCGTTCACGAAATTGTCTTCCCTGTTTTGTTACCCTTAATGGCAGTTGTTGCCAAGATGCGCGCCGCGATCCTTCCGGCCGCTTCTGCCGGTAAAAAAAAAGCGTCCCGGGGGTGTACCGGGACGCTTTTTTGCAAAACAGTTTCGCCGCTGTTACTTGGCTGTCTTGCCGCCGGCCAGCGGCGCCGCGTTCAGCATATCCTTCAGCTCTTTGCCCGCCTTGAAGAAGGGCAGGCGCTTGGGCTTGACATCGACGATCTTGCCGGTATTGGGGTTGCGTCCGGCGTATCCCTGGTATTCCTTGATGTGCCAGGAACAGAAGCCCCTGATTTCGACTCTGTCACCCTTCATGAGGGCGTGCCGGATGGTAGAGAAGAAGGTCTCCACCACTTTGATGGCTTCATCCAGCGTCAGCCCCGTTTCATCGGCCAGCCGCGCACACAGCTCACTTTTGTTCATACAAAACTTCCGTATCGCTTATGGTTTGAAAAACCCGTCCCGGTCACAGGGGAGGCAGGCCATCGCCCCAGAAGATTTGAATATTATTCCTTTTTCCTCCCTTCCGGGAGAGGGAAAAGGCTTCTTTTTTTGCAGGCTCTCTTTTGACACTGAACCCCCGAAAAGGCAATACCAGAGAACGCTTCCGGATGGAACACGGGTTTTTCCGGTCTGACTTTAAAGTGCAGGAAAGGTGCCTATAAATTTTTGGGTACGGGAGGCTCTCCCTTTGCGTCTCCCCCTGAGAACCTTCAGGGAACACGCCGGCGCGGTTCATTGCACTGCTGGGCGTACCAGGGTGTTCCCCCGAAACCCTGTACGTGGACTGGAAACCCGCCAGGCTCAGAGGAACTGTCCGGAGGAGCTCCCGTAAGTAAGACTATCATGGCATAGCAGAGAACGTCTGTCACTCAAATCCCGTGAATTGATCCGCGGGAAGATGCCACATATAACTCTGCTGACGACTGATTCAGACAACGGGCGCTTCACGCGCCTAAAAACACGGAGTGTACATGCTGAAATTAAAACAGATACGTTCCCTGGCCCTGGCTGCGGGCCTGGCGCTCGCCGCTCCCTCAGCCATGGCTGCTGACGGAGATTCACCGGCAAAAGCGCCGCAGGCTGCGGGTACCCCGGCTGCCGCATCACAGGCCGCCGGCCAGGAAACCCGCCTTCGCCTTCCCAACGGGCTGTCCGTCTATATTCTGAAGGATACCCGTTTCCCCATTGTCTGTACCCGTCTTTACGTCCGTACGGGATCCACCCATGAGGAGCCCGCGCAGTTCGGCATCAGCCACGTTCTCGAGCACATGGTCTTCAAGGGGACGGAAGCCCGCCCCAAGGGACAGCTGGCGAAGGACGTGGAGGCCCTTGGCGGATATCTCAACGCCTACACGAGTTTTGACAAGACCTGCTACCTCACGGACATGCCGTCCCAGCACTGGAAGACCGGCATCGATGTGGTACGCGACATGGCCTTCCATCCCGCGCTCGATCCGAAGGAACTTGAGAGCGAGAAGACCGTCATCATTTCCGAACTCGAGGGCAACGAGGATAATCCCGAAAGGCGCCTTTATCAGGATCTCCAGACGGCTTCCCTCGCCGGGACACCCTATGAGCACCTCATCATCGGCTCGCGCGACACCATCAGAGCCGTGACCAGTGATAGCCTGAGAGCCTACATCGACCGCTGGTACCAGCCCCAGAACATGCTTCTCGTAGTCGCCGGCAACGTGGATCCCGCGGCCGTCAGCCAGTACGTGGAGCAGACCTTCAGCGGCCTTAAGGACGGCAGTGTGCTCCCCGACGAAAAGCCGGTGGACATCGATGCCCTGATCTGCGCTCCCGGAACCGAACGGGTCAGGGTGGTCCGCGGCCCCTGGAATAAGGTCTATCTTGGTGTTTCCTTTGCCGTTCCTGGGCTCAGGGATCTGAGGAGCCTCGACTTCGATGTCCTGAGCTATCTTCTGACGGGCGACGGCACCGCCTATTTCGAACGCAAATATCACCTTGAAAAGCATCTGGTGGACAGTATCGACGTCTCCAACTCGGGCATGAACCGCGTGGGTATGTTCACCATTACCGCTGTACTGGACGCGAAGAACGTGAAGCCCTTCTTCTCTTCCCTGGTGAAGGATCTCTCGGGCCTGAAGATGAACGTCTTCACGGAAAAGGAAATGCAGCGCGCAAAGTATAACCTCGAGGACAGCTTTGACCGTTCCGCCGAGACGCTGAACGGCCTCGCCTCCTGGCGCGCCCTCATGGAATTTGATCTTGGCGGCCGGCAGGGAGAGGAGAATATCCGGACGGCCCAGCGCCAGGTGAATTTCGAACATATGGCCGCGATGTACGCGCGCTATATCCGTCCTGAGCGCATGGTCGTGCGTGTGCTTGCGCCCAGGGACGCCCAGCTTCCCGATCTCGCAGCGGAGCTGAATTCTCTCTGGCCAGTGCCTCAGACCACCAGCCACGCCAGCGCGGCTGCCGTGGAAAACGGACGTGAAATCGTCGATCTCGGCGGCGGACGCAAGGTCATCCTGCTGCCGGACCATACCATCCCCTATATGTCTATGACCCTCGCCCAGAGCGGCGGCAATGCTCTGCTCAGCCCCTCTGAAGCCGGCCTCGACACCCTGACTGCGGCCACGCTCACGGACGGATGCGGCGGCATGGATCGTTCGGCTTCTGAGAAGTTCCTCGCAGAGAGGGCCGCTTCCGTATCTGTCAGGGCCGGTCTGCAGACCTTCGTTATCAGTGCCACTTCGCCCACCCGCTACAGCGGTGACGTTTTCGGCTACATCACCACCATGATGGAGAAACCGTCCTTCAGCGCCCAGGAAATGACCCGTGAGGCGCGGGACATGGCTGCTTCCCTCATGCAGCGGGAAGACAATCCCATGGCCCTCGCAGCTGCCAAGGTGCCTCCCTTCCTCTTCGGAAGCAGACATCCCTATGGCATGGATCCCCTTGGCAGCATGGAAAATATCCGCCGGTTCACGCGCGATGATGTCCTCTCCTACTGGAAGAAACAGAAAGGACAGCCCTGGTCTCTCGCCGTGTGCGGTTCGTTCGACAGGGACAGTGTGCTCGCGTTCGCGAAGTCTCTGCCGAAGCCTTCAGAAAAGGCCGTGACCGTGAGCGCTCCCCAGTGGACGAAGGAAAAGGTGCTCAGCCTGCCTGTGCCCAAGCGCAACAAGGCCCATCTCATGCTCATCTTCCCGACCGTGAAGCGCACCAGCCCTGATGCCCCCGCACTCGAACTCCTGCAGTCCGTCCTCGATGGCCAGAGCGGTCTGCTCTTCAGCCAGCTCAGGGATGTGGAGGGACTCGGATACACGGTGACTGCCGTGAACCGCTACCGCCCCGAATGCGGCTTCATGCTCTTCTATATCGGCACAACCCCCGACCGCGTGGATAAGGCCCGCGAGGGCTTTGAGCGTATCATCCGGGACGTCTGTGACAAGCCCCTGCCGAAGGAGCTCCTCGCTTCCGGCGTCAACCAGATTGAGGGCAGCTACTACAGGGGACGCCAGAGCCTTTCTTCCCGCAGTGAGGAAGCGGCTACGCTTTCCTGCCTCGGCGAGCCCCTCGACATGGAAAAGGACATCATCGGCAAGGTGAAAACACTTACGCCCGAAGATGTGCGCGCCGTGGCGCAGAAGTACCTGAAGGGAGGATACGAGGTGAAGCTCGTCCCCTAGCTCTTCTCTTTCCCTGAATAACGCTGTATCCAAGGGGGCGGCGGGGAACTCTTTCTCCCGCCGCCCCCTTTCTGCGTGAAAGGTACCTGCAAAAGAGGTGTGGAACGTGGATATTTCAGCCATTGTGCCCTGTTATAACGAGGAAAAGAGCCTGGCTCTTTTTTACCAGGAGTTTTGCAGGGATATTGCCCGGATCGAAGGCGTGAGCTACGAACTCATCCTTGTGGATGACGGATCGACGGACGGGACGCTCCGTGAAATGAAGGAACTGGCCGCGAAGGACAGCCATGTACGCTATCTGTCCTTCTCCCGTAATTTCGGCAAGGAATCCGCGATTTACGCGGGCCTCGAGAACGCCCGCGGCGATTTCTGCGTACTCATGGACGCGGACCTCCAGGATCCGCCGTCCCTGCTTCCTGAAATGTATGGTTATGTGAAAGACGGGGAGTACGACTCCGTGGCCACGCGCCGCGTCACACGAAAGGGCGAGCCGAAGATCCGTTCTTTCTTCGCCAGACAGTTCTACAAACTTATGAGCCGCATCTCCAAGGTTGATCTCGTGGACGGGGCCAGGGATTACAGGCTCATGAACAGAAAGTTCGTGAACGCCATTCTCTCCATGCAGGAATACAACCGTTTCTCGAAAGGCCTGTTCGGCTGGGTCGGATTCCGGACGAAGTGGCTGGAGTACGAGAACGTAGAGCGCGTGGCCGGCGAGACGAAATGGTCTTTTTTCAAGCTTTTTCTCTATGCCATTGACGGCATCGTGGCTTTCTCGACGTTCCCGCTGATTATTTCCGCGGTGATCGGCGTCCTGGCGTCGACGCTCTCTCTCGGCTATCTCTCCTACGTGCTGGTGAAGAAGATTCTCTTCGGCGATCCCGTTGCAGGCTGGGCCTCCAGCGTATCAGTTGATCTCTTCATCGGCGGCGTCCTGCTTTTCTTCCTGGGCGTCATCGGCGAGTACATGTCCAAGATCTATCTTGAAATCAAGCGCCGCCCCATCTACATTACCCGCGAAACGAATATCGACCACCCCGTCCTCAGTAAGTGAGGCGGAGAGTCCGGGCGGAACTGACCGCCTTTTGGGAGAAAAACATGAACACTGAGGAAATGCTGAAGATTCTGGTCTGCCCGAAGTGCGGAGGCGCGCTGACCGCTCTGCCTGGCGCGGAGAAACCCGAGGGGTTTTTCTGTGGTCACTGCGGCGTGGTTTATCCCATACGGGAGGAAATTCCCGTCATGCTCATTGAGGAAGCCATAGACCGCGCTTCCTGGGACGCCGGCACGCGCGTGAAGGAGAATCGTTCATGAGGATGGTCATCGGTTCCGATCTGCACGGCGCTCCGGACAGCCTCATTTTTCTCACGGACCGCGTGCGCGAGCTGAAGCCTGACAGGGTTGTCCTGCTCGGAGACCTTCTCTACCACGGCCCCCGCAATCCTCTTCCCGGAGGATATGGTCCCAAAGGTATGCCGGATCTCTTCCGCACACTCATGGATCTCGCTCCGGTGACGGCGGTGCGGGGCAACTGTGACGCGGAAATAGACTGTATGCTGGTGCCTTTCCCCATGGCGGAAAGCGCTATCATCGACGCCGACGGCCTGCAGATTTACGCCAGCCACGGCCATCATATTCCCGAAATCCCGCCCATGAATGGCTTTGCCCGTGGGACTGCCTTTCTTCGCGGCCATACCCACGTACCGCGCGGCGAGACCATTGATGGATTCACGTTCTGGAACCCCGGCTCCATGACGCTTCCGAAGCGCGGCTATCCGCGTTCCTGGGCTGTCTACGAGGACGGTATGTTCACGGTGAAAGATTTTGAAGGCGGAACTGTTCTCAGCCATACCGTTTCCGGAAACGGGGCTGGGAAATGATGCGTCCCGTATTCCGGCTTAAGGAGGGGGTCAGCCTGGTGCTGGCCTCCGGTTCTCCCCGCAGACGCGAGTTCGTCGCCGGCTGGGGTGTGCCTTTTACACAGCGCACTGCCGATTCTGAACCGAGACCTGAAGAAGGGGAAGGACCTTTGGCGTATGTGGTCCGCTCGGCTGAAGCCAAGCTGGCAGCCTCGCGTCCGGGAAGCTGCGAGCTTGTCATCGCCGCGGATACGGTGGTTGTGCACGGCGGAAAGATTATCGGCAAGCCCAGGAGCGACAGCGAAGCCCTCGCCATGCTGCAGGAACTCTGCGGCAGCGAGCATCATGTGGCCACGGGTGTGGCTCTTGCCTTTCCTGACGGGACCCACAAAGCCTTTGCGGACAGCTGCGCCGTGCGCTTTGCGCCCTGGGACGAAGCGTCCCTGAGGGCCTATGTGGCCACAGGCGAATGCCGGGACAAGGCTGGCGCCTACGCCATACAGGGGCAGGGCGCTTTTCTGGTGGAAAGCATCAGCGGGTGCTGGAGTACAGTGGTCGGACTGCCCATCGAAAGGGTGACCCGGATTTTCGTCACGGGCGGCTGGCTTCTTCCGGCAGTATAGGTTTCTCAGTACTCCGAAGGCCTGCGTGGGGCTTTGACAGCATCCACAAGAGTTTCGTCAAGCGTGGGATGGGCCACCATGAAGGAGTTGAGGCGGCTTCCGGAATACTGTCCCATGAGCAGCAGTTCTGCTGACAGCGTGAGCTGGGTGGCACAGCCGCCTATGGCCGCTATGCCGGCCATCTCGCCATTGCGCCAGACAACCTTGACAAAACCCGATGCGTCGCCTCTTGCCTGGCTGATGACGTTTGATGAGAAAAGGGACTTTGATACGAGAATTTCGCCGCCGAGAGCCGCGGCTTCGCGTTCGGTCAGTCCCACGTGCATGATTTCCATGCTGCCGTGCAGGCAGTAGGGACAGGGCCCGGCCTGGTAGGGAGAAAATTCCAGACCGAGTATGGTGCGGGCGACGTATTCGCCCTGATGGGTCGCGGCGTGGGCAAAGAGCATCTTGCCGTTGACATCGCCGATGGCCCAGGAATTCGGAGACGACTGCAGATAATAGTCCGTCGTGATGAAGCCGCGCCGGTTAAGCGCGCAGCCCGCGTTTTCCGCGTCCAGGTGCTCGGTGTTCGGCATGCGCCCGGCAGCGATGAGTCCCTTTTCGGCCGTGTAGGTTGCGCCGTCAGCCAGTGTGAGTCTTGCGTTACCGTCCTCATCCTCCTCCAGAGACTCGGCGCGTACGCCCACAAGGCAGAGGACGCCGTGCTTTTCCAGTGTGTATCTGAGATGGGCGGCGATATCTTCATCCTCTGTGGGGGCGAGCTGCGGGGCTGCCTCGGCGATGATGACGTGCGTCCCCATATGATAATAGAAATCGGCCATCTCGACGCCGATCGTGCCACCGCCGGCGATAATGAGGCTTTTGGGTACAATGTTCTGCTCGAGAAGTGATGTGGAGCTGAGAACCACATGATCATCAGGTGCGAGCCCAGGGTAGGTCGATGTATGTGAGCCGCAGGCGAAGATAATGTTCTCGGTCCGGATGACTGTGTCATCTCCGGATCTGTCCCTGATTCGGATTTCATTGGGGGTGAGACAGTAAGCGTGGCCCTTGTAGAGGTGAACGCCGGCATCGATGAGTGAATTTGCGACTTTACGGCGGGAGGCTTCCACAAAGGCGTTCACGCGTTTTTTGAGAACGGGGAAGTTGACTGTTTCGATGCCCTGCAGAACGCGCTGCCGGCCAAGGCTGTCCAGCTCGCTCAGAGGCGTGATGGCCCCGAGAAAGAGCTTTGTCGGAACGCAGCCGCGGTTGAGACAGGCTCCGCCCCAGTCCCTATCCTCGATGATGGCCACTTTTTTATCGTGGCTGGCGAGAACGCCGGCTGCGGCGGTCCCACCGGGTCCTCCGCCGATGATGGCAACGTCAAAATTATCCATGGGAGACCTCCCGGGCCTTGTTCTCAGGCTGTGCTGTCCTGGGAGAGGGTGAAATGCGCATTCCAGCTCAGGCTATACCGAAGCGGGAAAAAAGAAAACGCCTTCCCTCTGGCTGCCGGCTGGCAGAGAGGGAAGGCGCCGATATTCATGGGAGCGGAAGCCTAGTCCTTGAAGGGAGAGAGCTTACGCAGTGTGGCTATGATCTCGGGGAACTTGGAAATAGCGAAGTCGACTTCCTCCTGCGTGTTGTAGCGGGACAGGGAAAGCCTGGTGGAGCTGTGGGCATACTTAAACGGCACGCCCATGGCATGCAGCACGTGAGAGGGCTCGAGGGAGCCGGACGTGCAGGCGGAGCCGGAGCTGGCGCAGATGTTGTACTGGTTCAGCATGAGCAGGATGGCTTCACCTTCGATGTTCCTGAAGGAGATGTTGGTGGTGTTGGGCACGCGGTTTTCGGTGTCGCCGTTCACGAGCGTATCCGGAATCTGGCTCACGATGCCCTTTTCGAGGCGGTCGCGCAGGGCGGCCACGCGGGTAAGTTCATCATGCATGCTGTCCTTGGCCAGCTGGCAGGCCACGCCGAGGCCGACGATGTACGGAACGTTCTCCGTGCCGGCCCTGCGGCCCTTCTCCTGGTGTCCGCCGCGCATGAAGGGACGGAAGAGAACGCCCTTGCGCACGAACAGAAGGCCAATGCCCTTGGGGGCGTGGAGCTTGTGTCCGGAAATGGAGAGCATGTCGACCGGAACGTCAGCGAGATCCAGCGGGATCTTGCCGGCAGCCTGAACGGCGTCGGTGTGGAAGAGGATTCCGCGTTCCCTGGCCATCTCGGCCATCTTTTTGATGGGGTAGATGTTGCCGACTTCGTTGTTGGCCCACATGATAGAGACAATCGCGGTGTCATCATCGAGGGCGTCACGGTACTCATCGAGGTTGAGACGGCCCTTGTTGTCGACGCCGAGACGGGTCACGCGGTAGCCCTGGCGTTCCCAGAAGGCACATGTCTGCAGGATGGCCGGATGCTCGACAGCAGTGGTGATGATGTGCCGCTTGGTCGGCTGAGTCTGCAGTGCGGACCAGATGGCGGTATTGTCACTTTCCGTGGCACAGGAGGTGAAGATGATTTCCTGCGGATGGCAGTTCAGCATGTCGGCCACCTTCTGGCGGCCTTCATCCACATATTTGGCGACCTGGCCGCCGAAGGTATGCATGCTGGAGGGGTTGCCCCAGTATTCCTTGAAGAAGGGAATCATAGCCTCGGTGACTTCAGGGGCGACCATGGTGGTCGCGTTATTGTCGAAATAAATGGGTTTCATTACTTCTGAGCCTCCTCAATGACAATGTCGGGTTCGACCTGCTGGCGCAGAATCTGCTCGATCACCTGATGCAGGGTGACCTGGGAAGCAGCGCAGCCGTGGCAGGAGCCCTGCAGTCTGACGCTGACAACCTTGCCGTTGATGTCGACGAGCTCGATGTCGCCGCCATCAGCCTGCAGCTGGGGACGGATCATGTTGATGACTTCCATGACCTTCTGCATGCGCTGCAGGTTGGAGAGGCCGGCAGGCTTTTCTTCCGCGGGTTTCTTGACCGGCTGCTCGATGGTCTCACCCTCGCGCTTCAGCTCGGCCTCGAGGATTTCGGCGATCTCGTCGCGGCATTCGCCGCAACCGCCGCCGGCCTTTGTGAAGGCGGTGACGTCGTCAACGGTTTTGAGGTGATTTTCCCTGATGGCGCGGATAATGGTCTGGTCGGTCACGTTGAAGCATTTGCAGACCAGCTTGCCTTCTTCCTGCGTCCTCGGCATGGCGGGTTCACCCTTCCACTGCCGGATGGCAGCTTCGAGCGCTTCCTGACCCATGACAGAGCAGTGCATCTTTTCCCTCGGAAGGCCGTCAAGGGCTTTGGCGATGTCGGCGTTGGTGATCTTGAGCGCATCGTCCACCTTCATGCCGATGACCATGTCGGTCAGGACGGAGCTGGAAGCGATGGCGCTGGCGCAGCCGAAGGTTTCGAAGGAGGCCTTTTCGATCACGCCCTGGTCATTGATTTTCAGGTACAGCTTCAGAGCGTCACCGCAGGCGATGCTACCCACTTCGCCGATGGCGTTGGCATCAGCGAGAGGTCCCGCATTATGAGGATGTACGAAATAATCCTGCACTTTTTTAGAGTAATTCCACATAGTTAAATCTCCTTCCCCTCGGAATACTCAGTGAGTAGCGTCCGCGGTTTTTTGACTAAATCCTGTAGTGTTTTGGAGTGCAGATAGCCCCGCAGATGTCTGTCCATGTCTTCCCAGAACTCACGCGTGGTGCATATGTCCTGCCGCGGGCAGTAACTGGTGAGGCAGCTGACGGGGGAGATCCCCCCCTCAAGAGCCTGGATGACATCGTCAAGTCTGATGTCTGCCGGGGATTTACAGAGCTGATAGCCGCCTCCGACACCCCGTACAGCCTTGAGGATTTTCAGGGGTCTGAGTGCACGGACTATCTGCTCGAGATATCCCGATGAAATTTTTTCTTCCTTCGCGGCGACGCCAAGCTGAAGACGCAGATCCTGCGTCGAGGCAAGCCGGATGAGGAATCGGAGCCCATAGCGCGTTCGTGTTGAAAATCGCAATGAATCCTCCACTTACCTGCCGGTGACCGGTGCGGTGAATCCGTATGGTGTGCCCTGGTACACGTAGTAGTTCAGCCAGTTGCTGTAGAAGAGCGAGGCGTGGGCGCGCCAGTTGACGACCGGCGTGGCATCGGGATTGTCTCCCGGATAGTAGTGCCTCGGCAGATTGATTGGCAGGTTCTTGGCCACGTCACGCTTGTACTCCTTGTCAAGCGTGTCCCTGTCGTACTCAAGGTGCCCGGTCATGAAGACCTGCGTATGATCCCTGCTCTCCACCGTTGTCAGGCCGGCTTCTCTGGAATCGGCCAGCACGGTGAGTTCGGGAACGCGCAGAACGTCTTTGGTTAATACCTCGGTATGACGGGAGTGCGGGGCGTAGAAGACATCGTCGAAACCGCGGAAGAGATTGCTTGTGGGTTCCAGAACGCTGCATTCAAAAACGCCGAAACGCTTGCTCGGGAGGTCGTGCTTCGGGATGCCGTAGAAATGATACAGTGCCGCCATGGCAGCCCAGCAGATGTACAGTGTCGAGAAAACATGACCTGTGGAGGCGAAATTCATGATGCGCATGAGCTCTTCCCAGTAGTCCACCTGCTCGAAGGGCAGGTGCTCCACCGGAGCTCCGGTAACGATCATACCGTCGAAATGGAGATCCCTGATTTCGTCGAAGGTCTTATAAAAACGCTCGAGGTGCTCGAGAGGCGTGTTTTTGGAAACATGCTCGGCCGTGCGCAGAAGCGTGATATTGACCTGAAGGGGCGTGTTGCCGAGCAGCCTCAGAATCTGCGTTTCCGTGGCTATCTTTGTGGGCATGAGATTGACGATTGCAATCTCGAGGGGACGGATGTCCTGCGTACGGGCACGGTCCTCGGTCATCACAAAGATATTTTCTTTTTCCAGTGCTGTTCTGGCGGGGAGATCTGAAGGGATTTTAATGGGCATGATCGGCTCGGTGTTTCTGGAGGTGTCGCTTTCCCAAAAAAATAGGCTGGGGAGGCGCCTTGTCAAGGTGTATATTATATAAAAACTTCTTAGGCTGTGTGCAAGGGTGTTTCTGCCATTGACACAAGTTCATCAGGCTCGCTGATGATTTTCCACGCGCCGGAGGAGCGCAGTTCCTCCTCCCCGCGGAAACCCCAGGCGCAGCCAACGGAGGGAAGGCCTGCCCTTGATGCGGTGATCATGTCCACGCTGCTGTCGCCCACGTAGACGGAGGAACCGGCAGTGGCCTGCATCTCCGTCATGAGGGAGAAGACCGGGGCCGGGTCGGGCTTGAGGGGAATACCCTGTCTGTGACCGTGCACGCAGGCGAAGGCACCGGGGAAGAAGTGCTCTACGAGCAGGCGGGTCTGGGCGTCCGGTTTATTTGAGATGACGCCAAGGAGACATCCTCTGTTTCCGAGCTCCCGGATGGTTTCGGACATGCCCGGGTAGGGCCGTGTGCTTTCAGTGAGACGGGCGCTGTAGTTCCGTTTCCCCTCGTCCACCAGGGCACTGAGGTCTTCGTCCGTGAGATTTTCCCTGACCGAGGAGGGCAGGCAGCGGGAAACCAAAAGCCTGAAACCATTACCGACCATGAGGCGGTAGGCGTCAACAGGATGCTCCGGCCATCCGTGGGCTGTAAGCAGAGAGTTACAGGCGCCGGCGAGATCGGCCAGCGTGTTCAGGAGCGTTCCATCAAGATCGAAGATAAAGGTTTGGAAATACTGAGGCATGGCGGACCAGCGGGATGGAATTGATGTGAATGAAATGAAGAGTGTGAAGCTAGCCTTTATGACTGTGAAAATCAAGGAGATGTGTAAAACGCGCGCTTTTCTGCGTTCCGTGAGAAAGATCACGGGGGCAGGCTTTTTGCCTGTTCCGCCAGGTACGGGATCTGCCGGAAACCGGCAGATCAGAGTGGAACTTCCTGACCTGTCTGAGGGAGACACGGGGGCTGTGCTTCCTCTGTCCGGAGGGAATATCCCGTTGTCGTGGGTTTGTGCTCCGATCCGGAATGGGTATATGCACTTGAGAGACAGAAATTATGCTTCTCCGGAGGATATATGCTGCTTCTGGCCTGTGATTTTGACGGGACACTGTACCGACAGGGGACAATAGCTGAGAGTGACAGGGCTGCCGTGTCCCGTTTCCGGGAGCGCGGCAATCTCTTTGGCATCGTGACGGGCCGGGGTGCGACAACGCTGTTCCGGGAACTCGGGAAGCATCCCGTGCCGTTTGATTTCTGTGTGCTCAATAACGGAGCCCTGGTTCTGGACGGAGAGGGGCGTGAGCTCTGCAGGACACCGTTTCCTGACGGGGTCAGAAGGCAGATTCTGACGGAAGGCTCTATCCATGAAGCCAGTCACTGCGCTCTTTTCGATGGCAGGGATACGTATGTTCTCGAAGGGGGAGGCGGGTACTGGGTTTCCCCGGGGTACGCCATGCCCGAGCTTTCCCTTTCCGGGGCTCTTTCGCTGCCTGTGCAGCAGATAAGCCTGTCCTATCCCGACAGAGAGACGGCCCGTATTCTGGGCGGGCAGCTGGCCTCGCGGCTCGGAAGCACGGCCAGGGTGTTCCTGAGCCTTGCTCTGGCGGATGTCGTCCCTGCGGGAGTGAGCAAGACGGCCGGGGTGCTCGACACTGTCAGACGGATGGGCTGGCATCCGGAACGCATCATTGCTGCCGGAGATGACGGCAATGACGTGGATATGCTGAGGAATTTTGAGGGATACGCCATGGAAGGGGCTGACGCGGCCGTGCGTAATGTTGCCAGAGCCAGTATGACAAGCGTACAGGCTTTGTTGGACGGGGTTCTGGGGTGAACAGTTCTGTATGTCGGGACAGGTAGGCTCTCCGGATTCAGTTTATGGATCTGTAAGCCGTGCGCTTCGGATGTATAAGCGAAGTATAGCTGCTAAAAACGCGCTTTTCTTGACGCCTCAAAAAGTCACATATACTATTTCTAAAAGTCCAGAGGCGTACAGGCCTTCCCTTGGAAGTGCCGTATTGGGGCTGTGGCGCGTTTGCTGCCGCTGTATTCCCCAATCAATCAGGGAGTTCAGAATGGTACGTTACATTACTACGCTTGAAAGGCTCGGCAAGGACGTGACCTGGCTTATTCTGCAGCAGGCGCGTGGGATTCCGGAAGCCAAGGTTATCGATGATTTCATGGTCGACAGGACCATCGTGCAGATGTTCGCCAAGGCCGATCTTTCTGAACGCCTGTGCATCACGGCAGCAGTGCGCCAGATGAGCGGACATTGTGTTTATTTCGCCCCCGAGGACAAGTGGGAAGGCGCCATCGAACGTTTCCCTATGCAGCTTCTTGGCGCTGTCAGCTATTATATGGACGGTATGTTTGTCCATGGCGTGCCGGTCAGAAGCTGGGTGCCGGAAAATGAGGTGACGTTCCCCGTTATCAACTGCGGTTCTCCCGACGCGCACCCCGCTCATGTCATCGCCGACATAATCTGTATGCTTAACCTGAGCCATGACGATCTGCGCAATGTGCAGGTTGCCTGGGTCGGCAGCCCCTCCGGAGCCCTGCACTCGCTCGTCACGGCGACGCGGTACTTCCCCTTCAGGCTGTCCATAGCCATACCTCCCATCGTGGACACGCAGAGCCTCCGCTCGTTCGTTCAGGAAGTCGGTCTGGGAGTAACGTTCTGTGATTCTCCTCAGGAAGCCGTAAAGGACGCCCAGTATATTTACATCGGTTCGCGCAACCAGCTTGATTTCCAGTCCATCCAGAAATGGGCTGTGCAGCCGAATCTCCTGTCTTTCGCTGCCCCCGAGTGCTACATTCTGCTCGGGACCAACCCTATGGACTGCCTGCCTTTTGAGCCTTCTATTCTGAACGGTCGACGTTCGCTTCTTCTGAAGCAGGCTGAAAACCGTCTGCGCGTTTACAAGCGCATGCTTCACTGGGTCTACGATATGTAGCTCCGTGTATCGCTGAAACAAAAAAATCTCCGGCCAGATGACCGGAGATTTTTTTGTTTCAGCGTTTTCTGTCCTTCTTTTTCCCCTCGGACACCCTGAGGTTCACAGGCCAGAAATCTGTGGATCGGGCGGGGGCGTACCCCGAACTGAAGGCGTCGAGGAGATTGCCGAAGTAGACCCGCATACGCGGCTTCAGCCTGAGACCCCGCACATCGGTGGAAGAATAGAAAAGGCGTGTGGCACTGTCGCCCGTGAAGGTGCGCCCGGCAGCGCTGCCGGACAGGATGAGACTCCAGAAGCCGCGGCGCGCGTGGATGGCATCGGTCTGCTGCTCGAGAAGATTCTGCTGGTAGGCTTTGGGAAAATCTGGATCGTAAACCACATAGGCGCAGCCGCTTCTGACCATCCTCGAGCTGAGCGTGGTGCCGTCCCCGAGTTCCAGGTCGCAGAGAATCCGGCCCTGTTTGTCCTTTTCCTGTTTTTCCGCACGCAGAGTGACCTTTTTCCCCGCTGCAGTCTGCTGCAGAAAGCGCCGGCTGATTTCAGCATAGTACTGGGCGTAGCGCTCCGGTTTTGCCCTGCCTTTCCCCGCTCTGGCCGAAGGCTCATCCTTTTTTTTCTGTTCGGCTGCGCCTTCGGCGTGAAAATCCCGACCCCGGAAATCCCGGCTGTCCGTGACTTTTGTAGAGCGTGTCAGGCTGGTTTCGAGATCCGGCGCGTCTATACAGGCAAGGCGGATAATTCTGCCGTCCTTCAGCTTCAGCGTGTCGCCGTCCAGCGCCGCGGCAACGACGCCCGATGCACGCTGCCTGAAGACAGAAGGGAGGTCAGCCGTCTTCGCCGGAGTCCTGTGCGCGGATTCCTGGGGAGTTTCGTCAGGGGCTGCCATTGCGGCACCCGGAGCTGCGGCGAGAGACAGCGCGAGGCAGAAAAGGAGGATGGCGCGGTATTTCCGCGTTCCTGTGCGGGAAAGCACAAAACCGCCCGGCACAGCCTTAGGCTGTACCGGGCGGGGGACACTGCAGCCGGGGGCGGATACGTTGCCCGCTCCCGGCTGTGATCTGAACTGCGGAGAATTAGTTTTCATAGTAGGAGCGAAGCGGCTGGCTGCGCACAGGATGACGCAGCTTGCGCAGGGCCTTGGCTTCGATCTGACGGATACGCTCACGGGTAACGTTGAAGAGCTTGCCGACTTCCTCGAGAGTGTGGTCGCTTTTTTCGGCGATGCCGAAGCGCTTGCGCAGAACCTGCTCTTCACGGGGAGTGAGGTCAGAAAGAACCTGGGCGAGCTGCTCGGAGAGTTTTGTGTTGATGACTTCCTCGGCAGGAGCCACGGCCTTCTTGTCCTCAATGAAATCACCCAGGCTGGAATCCTCTTCGTCGCCGATGGGCGTTTCGAGGGAGATGGGCTCCTTGGCAATTTTGAGCACCTTCTTCACCTTCTCAACCGGGTATTCCATGCGCTCGGCGATTTCCTCGGGCGTGGGATCACGGCCGAGTTCCTGCACGAGGTAGCGGGACGTGCGGATGAGCTTGTTGATGGTCTCAATCATGTGCACAGGAATACGGATGGTTCTGGCCTGATCCGCGATAGCCCTGGTGATAGCCTGACGTATCCACCACGTGGCGTACGTGGAGAATTTGTATCCACGCTGGTATTCGAATTTGTCGACGGCCTTCATGAGGCCGATGTTGCCTTCCTGGATGAGATCCAGGAACTGCAGGCCGCGGTTTGTGTACTTTTTGGCGATGGACACCACGAGACGAAGGTTGGAGCGGATGAGCTCCTGCTTCGCCCGCATGGCCGCGGTGTTGCCGTGCTTGATGCGCCAGAGCACTTCCTCAAGGTCGTTGACGCTGAGGCAGCACTTATCCTGGAGCAGACGCAGGATCTCGATCTTGCCGACAATCATTTCCTTGAAAGAAAAGACCTCGTCAATGTTCATGTGCAGTTCCCTGGCCACATCGGCCGGGGGCATGACACGCTTCTCCATTTTGTCGAAGAGTTCCTGGACTTCGGCCTGCGGTTTCCCGGTGGAAAGGAGGTAGGCGGAGAGGTCACGGCTGCAGTTGTGCATCTGGCGCACATAATCCTCGACGGTCTCGATGACGCGGTCAACCAGCGTTTTTTCGAGCTTGATGTCGCGCAGCCTCTTGACGATGTCCTCCTTGAAGCTGAGCATCTCCTTCTGGATGGTGAAGGTGCGCTTGTCGCTGTTGGTCAGGGTCTCGTCAAACCGTTTGTAAAGCTTGCGCTTCTTCTTGAAGACGGTCTTGATTTCGTCGAGCAGCAGGATGACCCTCTGACGCTGGTTCATCTCGTCCTCGCTGGGATCGTCTTCTTCGATGGTTTTGACCACATCCTTGAGCTTGATGCGGTTCTGGCGCAGTTCTTCGCCCACGTTGATGAGCTCTTCAATGGCCACGGGCACTTCGGCAAGGGCATAGAGCACGTCATGCTCGCCCTGTTCGATCTTCTTGGCGATGACGACCTCGCCGTCCCTGTCAAGGAGCGGCACGGCACCCATCTCCCGGAGATACATGCGCACGGGGTCAGTGCTGCGGGAAGAGTAGTCGGCGGTATCCTCGTCGTCCGCGATATCGATGGAATCCTTATCGTCCTCATCGCCAGCGGCGTTGGCGCGGGAGGTGATTTTCTTCCCCTCCTTTTCGGAATCCACGATGGTAATTTCCAGCTTTTCGAAGATGCCGATAATCTCTTCGAACTGTTCCGGGGTGTTCATCTCCACCGGAAGCGCCTTGTTCACTTCATCAAAAGTGAGGTAGCCGCTGCCCTTACCTTTGGCAATGAGAGACTGCATCTGCTGGATGTCTTTAAAATTGCTCATCTTTCTTCTCCGCGAGGGGTTTCTGAAGGGCTCCGAGATACTGCAACCCGGCGCCGAAATCGCCCTTTTCGTCATTTTGACGCAATGCTGCAGAAAGCGATAATTTTTGTACTCTGGCGTAATACCTGTCAAGCTCTTTTTTTAGAGCCTGCAGTTCGGCATCCGCCCTCGTTCGTGGGGGGGCCTCCAGCCCCCGGCAGCGGTCCCAGAAGGCGCGTTCAGCTCCCTGCAGTCCATAACCGGCCGTTTCGTCTGGCGTAGCCATGATCTTTTTCCACAGATTCCGGGCGAAAGCGCACTTCAGCAGGGGCTCGGCGCCCATGTCGCTGATGACGCCGGCCTGCTCGGGATAGCGCACGAGACAGGACATGATATCCCTCTCACGTGGGGTCATCTGCGAGGCATCTGGATCCTGTGCGGATCCTGTCTGCTGGGAACCGGGAGTCTGGGCCGGTCCGGACTGCTTTTTTTCGATTTCAGCCCTGGCTGCCTTGCGCACCTCGGCCTCATCGAAGCCAAGGTTGCGGGCTATGTAGGATATGGCCGGGCTGATAAGCTCGGGAAGCTGAATGCTCCTGATGAAGTTTGCAGACCACTGCAGGGCTTCCATGGGAGAACGCTCTCGCAGGGTCATGATACAGAATTTGAGAGCCGGAATGGCGTTCGCGGCCAGCTTGTTGAAGAAGTCCGGTCCTTTCCCCCGGAGAAGGCTGTCTATATCCTCTCCCTCGGGCTGGAGGATGACCCGGCATGTGGCGCCGCGTGACAGGAATTTAGCGGAAGCGGCGAGAGCTGCCTTTCGCCCGGCGTTGTCGCCATCGTAGAGGAGCATGACTGTCGGAGTGTACCCCAGGATACGCTTGACCTGCTGATCCGTCAGCGCAGTGCCAAGGCCGCCCACGGAGTTGGTGAAGCCGAACTGGTGCAGGGTGAGCACGTCCATGTAGCCTTCCGTGACGTACACGGTTTTGGTGCGCCGTATGGCCGATCCGGCCAGATCCAGTCCGTACAGGTGCTCGCCTTTTTTATAGATGGGCGAGTCCGTGGTGTTCACGTATTTGGGGGCGTCCTTCGTGTTATCGATGATGCGCCCGCCGAAGGCGATGGTCGTTCCCGAGGTGTCCCTGATGGGGAACATGAGCCTGGCCCTGAACGGATCGTAAGCCTGACCCGTCCTGGAGGAAATGCCGAGAAGGCCGCCTTCCGCCGCCAGTTTCAGATCGCAGCCCATCTGCTTCAGATGGTTCGCGAGATCGTGCCAGTCGTCCATGGCCCACCCTAGGCCAAAGCGCTCCAGCAGTTCCTCTGTGATGCCGCGGCTCTTCATGTAAGCCCGGCATGCCCCGCCCTTTGCCGAGAAAAGATTCTTCTGGAAGTGCGCCTGGGCCTGCCTGTACATGTGAAGAAGCTGTTCGCGCCTGCTGCGCTGCTCCTTCGCTCTGCGCGCTGCGCCGGGATTGCGGTCCGTCTCGTCAACCGTGACGTTGGCCATTTCGGCCAGCTGGTTCAGGGCTTCCCTGAAGGTGACGCCATGGTATTCCATCCAGAAGTCGAAGATGTCGCCGTGCTTCTGGCAGCCGAAACAGTAGAAGTATCCGTCGGGATTTACGGAAAAGGACGGCTTGGTTTCCTCATGGAAGGGGCAGGGGGCCACGAAACGGCTTCCGACCTGCTTCAGTGGCACGAAGCGGTTGATGAGTTCAACGATATTTATGCGCTGCTTGATGAGCGCAATGGCGTCGCTGCTCCTCATGTCCCCCTCCTTTGAAGAATGTGCCCGGCGCGGACAGCACCGGACACGCGGGCAGTCTCCGGACAGAGCCGGAAATGCGTTACTTGAGAATAGCTATGGTCATGCCGTCACCGCCGCGATCGGCAGGAGCCGTGCTGTAGGAGGCAACCTGCGAGCATGTGCCGAGCCAGTCCTGAATGGCCCGGCGCAGGGCGCCCGTGCCTCGTCCGTGCACGATTTCCACCTCAGGGAGTTCCGCGAGGTAGGCCTTGTCGATGCAGGCCTGGACTTCGGCGATGGCCGCTTCCGCGCGCAGGCCGCGTACATCGATGCTGAATGAGGCTCCCGCCGAGTGGGCTGCACTCTGTCCGGCCGAGGAAGGTTCCGTGTCCCCGCCGGAGGGATCCTTCTTCGTGGAGGGCGCAGTGATGCGGCCGAAGACCTTGGCCTGCCGGCCCGCTTCCGCCGTCTTCTGCGCGGCTTCCTGCGCCTGCGCGTATTCGCGGATGTCCTTCATGTCGGCCCAGAGGCCGACGCCGCCGAGGTCGAGACGCACGCGTTTGTGCTTCTCATCCACCTCGGTCACACGGCCTTTCTTCCGGAAGACCGTGTGCATGACCATGTCATTGACATGCAGTGTTTCAGGCTTCGGCAGGATGGATGCCCGTTCGGCCGGCTCAGCCATGCCGCTTTCGGCAAGACCTGCACGCAGGCTGCCCATTTCCCTGAGCGCCTGTCTGTGTGTGATCCGGTCTTCCTTCCAGGCCTTCATCAGCTCCTGAGCCTTGCCCCGCACTTCCTCGTAGAGTTTGAGCCTGTCCTGCTCAAGCCTGTCGCGGTAGCGCTGGGCAGCGTCCTTCGCTTTCTGCTCCGCGGCCTTCATATGCTCAAGTTCTTCGGCCCGCTGGGCTGCGAGGTCGTTGAGCTTGTGCAGAAGGGCGGTCGCGTCCTGTCCATCCTGAAGCAGATAGTGTTCGGCGCGGGCGATGATGGACTCGGGCAGACCGTGTTCGCGGGCTACGTCCAGAGCCTGGCTTGCGCCGACCTGATCGTAGGCGAGAGAGTAAAGCGGCCTGTGCGTGTCCGGATTGAAAAGCATGGAGGCCGCACGGGCGTGTTCGCGGGTGAGGGCATAGCCTTTCAGAGCAGGAAAATGCGTGGCTGTCAGTACAAAGGTATGTTTGTTTATCAGTTCGTCAAGGACACCCTGGGCCAGAGCCGCACCCTGGGCGGGATCCGTGCCCGAACCGAATTCATCGAGCAGAACCAGGCTCCTGCTGTCAAAGTGTTTCCAGGCCTTGGCCAGGTGGTCGATCTGGGCCGTGAATGTGGAGACATTGTCGTCGAGGCTCTGTTCGTCGCCGATAAAGGCGTCGATACGGTCGAACCAGGGCAGATGCGAGCTGGGTTCCACGGGGACCGGCAGGGCCGCGAGAGTCATGGCCGAAATGAGTCCGAGGGTCTTGAGACAGACCGTCTTGCCGCCTGCGTTTCCGCCGGTGACAATGAGCGCGCATTCGCCGGGGCGGAGTGTGATGTCCAGGGGACGGACGCGCTGGCAGGCCTCCTTCAGATGATCGGTGCCGGTTTTCGCGTTGGGATTGCGGCGGCTGCCGTTGAGTTCGCTGAGAAGCAGGAGAGGATGGCGGGCTTTCACAAGGCTGATGCCGCTTTCAGGCGCCGTGAGGCTGACCAGGCGGCCGCCGATGTCTCCGGCGAAGAGACGCTTGGCGCGAAGAAAATCGAGCACAGTGAGGAAGCGGAAGGCCGCCTTTGTGTTCTCAAGTTCGCTGTCCAGAAGGCCCGCCAGAAATTCCAGCACCTCGTGTTCGCGATCCCGTTCCTCACGCTTCAGTTCCTGGATCTTATTGTTGATTTCCACCAGGAACATGGGCTCGAAGTAGCAGGTTTCCCCCGTCTGGGACCAGTCGTGGATAATGCCCTGAAGGCGTCCCTTATACGTAGCCTTGAAGGGCAGGACGTAGCGGTCGGAGGACAGGGTCATGAATTCGTCCTGCAGGTAAGGCAGGATGTTGTGATCCTCCGCAAAGGAACGCACTTTCCTGAGGCAGGTCTGATGCAGGCTCCTTAGCTCGACCCGCACCTGGTAGAGCTCCGGCGAGCTCTCGTCCCGTATATTGCCGTCGTCGTTGATGCAGCGCTGAAGGGCCGCGGTGAGCTGTACAGGAAGCGGCGGGTTGGTGGCGAGGTACATGAGCCTCGGCCATTCCTTCTCACCCGTGGGGGTGCAGATGCTGTCCCTGAGCCCCTTTGCCGTCATGAGTGCGCCGCGCAGTGCCCAGAAGGCCTCTGTGTCGTAGCTGGCAGCTTTGGCCCCCTTTCTGGCCACGAGATTCAGCAGACCGGAAAAATCCGGGAAATCGCCAGGTCCGCCGGATGCCGGCTGTCCCGTGAGGCGCAGGGTCTCGGGGCTGCCGGCCCAGCGGGACGACTCCTCGTAGAGCTTCTGGGCCTCCAGAACCTCTTCCTCGGTTTTGAAGGGCAGAAGTCCGGACGCCATGGCCGCGCCGCTCTGCGACTGGCAGAAGGACGCAAGGACTTCGGTAACACGGTTGAATTCGAGCGATTGGAGCGTGCGTTTATGAATCAAGGGATGCCTCTAGCGGGAAAGACGGGTCCTGACAGCCTGCGAAAGTTTCTTGCCGTCCACGCGGCCTTTGTAGCCCTGCATGATGGCGTTCATGACCTTTCCCATTTCCTTGGGAGAAGAGGCGCCGGTCTCGGCAATGGTCTTTTCGATGACGCCGGCGAGCTCCTCGTCAGTGAGAGGCTTGGGGAGATAGGTTTCAAGGATGACGAGTTCGGCGTTTTCCTTGTCCGCCAGATCCTGACGGCCGGCCTTCTCGTATTCGGTGATGGAATCGCGGCGCTGCTTGCCTTCCTTCAGGATGACGTCCATCATTTCCTCATCGGTAAGGGTTCCGCCGGGACGGCAGAGATCGACGAGACGGTTTTTGACGGACGCTTTGAGCATGCGCAGCACGGAGACACGCTGTGTGTCCTTGGCCTTGTAGGCCGTGACGTAATCCTTGTTGATTTGTTCGAAAAGGCTCATGAAAAACTCCCCCTTCAGAATAGAAAAAATGCGGGAAACCATCGCTGGCTCCCCGCTTTTACGTCACAGAAAACAAAAGAGGCAGATTAATTCTGGCTCATCTTTCTGAGTTTCTTCATCAGGCGCTTACGAGCAGCAGCCTTCTTCTTCTTGCGCATGACGCTGGGCTTCTCGTAGTGCTGGCGCTTCTTCATTTCAGAAAGAATGCCGGCCTTCTCGACCTGCTTCTTGAAACGGCGCAGGGCCAGATCAAAGTTGTAATCGTCATCGTTGAGAAAAACTCCGGGCACGGGAATCACCCCCCTCTTCTTGAGATGCACCGAAAAGCATCCGTGAGGAGTGACATTCCGGCTGCTGTGCATGAGAAAAGAGACTTCTCCTTACACAGGGAGACCAATATAATGATTTTTCAGAAAGAGGTCAACTAAAAATATGAAAAGGGCGGAAAAAATTTCTTTTTTCCACCCTGGCTGTCCATTTTTTGGGGGTTATCTTCTGTGATCCTGCTGGTTCCCGATGATGCCGCCGGCAAGAGCGCCGGCACCCGCACCGGCAAGAGCGCCCCAGCCGGCGTATCCGCCGGATATGGCTGCGATACCGGCACCGGCAGCGGCACCAGCCGCTGCGCCTATGGCAGTACCCTTGGCAGTGTTGTTCCAGTGGGAGCAGCCTGCGCCACAGGAGAGAACCGCGGCGAGAAGAGCGACGATGCAGAATTTTCTCATTGTTTTTTCAGACTCCGGTCTGCCGCTCCTTCAGCGGAATCCGGAGAACTGCCTCCATTATGAAGCGTTGGTATATTCCGGGAAAGGTTATCTGGTCTTCCCGGTCCCGAGTCTGGGGGTCACAATTTCATCCCAGATGACTTCCATGACCAGTCTGTTCTCATTACCTGGATGCGCGGCATACCAGTCATCCACGGCTTTGACGATGTCGGCGATCAGAACATCCTTGAAGGCCTTTGTCCAGCCGATCTCAAAAGGAGAGAGGTTTGTGGACGGGCGTTTGCCGGCGCGGACGGCATTCGTGGTCATGCGGTCATTGATCATGCGTTCGATGTCAATGGCAGTCTCGATGCCAAAAATAACGGCTTTTTTCGAATCGGATGAGCTTTCCAGCCAGACTTTTCCGGTCAGCTGCTCGATGCGGTTACGGGGTGTGTTCTGGAATTCGCCCTGCGCGGCGGAAGAGGCCGTACCGGGGGCATTTTCCTGCCCGGCAGCCTGGGAAGCGGCCGGCACGGCCAGGAAGAGAGCCAGCAAAAAGGCGGTGAGTTTTTTCATATTGAGACCTCCGGCGCGTGAATACGTGCAAACAAGTCTTTCATTTCCTTATAGTTGTGCCCTAAAAGAGCGTTTCCTGCAAGACCGGTTTTCCGTCTTCAAAAGGTGCAGCCCGCCGGGGGAGGTTTCCGGCGGGCTGCTGGGATAATCAGGAACGTGTTCTTTATTTTTTCACGGCGTCTTCCATCATTTTATGGAAACGGGCGAAGAGATAGCGGCTGTCATGGGGGCCGGCTGCGGCCTCGGGATGGTACTGGACGCTCATGACGGGTTTTGTCGTGGAGCGTATCCCCTCGAGTGTCCCGTCGTTGAGGTTGATGTGCGTCACCTCAACGTCTTTCACGCCGTCCACGCACACGCAGAAACCGTGGTTCTGGGAGCTGATTTCCACGTGTCCCGTGGCGTTGTCGCGTACGGGATGGTTGCAGCCGTGATGTCCGAACTTCAGTTTCGATGTGGTGCCGCCGAGAGCGTGGCCGATAATCTGATGGCCGAGGCATATACCTGCCACGGGGAAGTCCTTCATGAGATCCCTGACGATGGCGATTTCCCCGGTGAGGGTGGCCGGGTCGCCGGGACCGTTGGAGAGAAAGACGCCCTGGGCGCCGCTTCTGCGTACGGCTTCAGCCGGGAAGAGGGGCGGGACCATGACAGGGGAGAAACCGGTTTCCTTGAGCAGGCGGATGATATTCCACTTGATGCCGTAGTCGTAGACCACGAGGCGCAGGCCGCTTCCCACGAAGGGAAGTCTGCCGTTTTTGTCTGCGGACACGGTCTGCACCGCGTTGCGGAGGAAGACGTAGGGAGCTTTCGCCGCAACGAAGGGCACGAGGTTCTGTCCCTCCATGCCTGGCAGAGCCCTGGCTTTGGCCGTGAGGCTTTCGGGATCAAGGTCGCGTGTTGAAATCATGCATCTCATGGAGCCTTTGCTGCGCAGCTGAATGGTCAGGGCGCGGGTGTCGAGACCTTCCATGCCTGGAACGCCCTGTTCCTTCATAAAGTCGGGAAGACTCATGAAAGAGCGCCAGTTGGAGGGTTCCTTGCAGCACTCCTTTACCAGAAGGGCCTTCATGTGGATTTTTCCGGACTCCATGTCCTCGTGGGTGATGCCGTAATTGCCGATGAGCGGGTAGGTGAGACAGACAAGCTGGCCGCAGTAGGAAGGATCCGTGAGGATTTCCTGGTATCCGGTCATGCCCGTGTTGAAGATGACCTCGCCGCCGGTTTCGAATTCTCCGGTGAAGGATTCGCCTTCGAGGGTGAACCCGTTTTCAAGAGCCAAAAGCGCTTTCATCTATCTGCCCTCTCTTCTGTAGTATTCCTGCAGGCTTTCCACATGGATAGCCTTGCCCCTGGCCGATCCGATGGCCGTGGCAGTGGCGCGGGCGCTCTGGATGGTCGTGCAGCAGGGGATGCCGTAGGTGAGCGTCGCCTGGCGGATGGCCTTGCCCGCGTGCGTTGTGGCGCCATTCGAGGCGGGCGTGTTTACCACAAGGGCTATTTCATGGTTGATGAGCAGGTCGACGATGTTCGGACGGCCTTCCTGGACCTTGTTAACCACGGAGACCGGATAACCGGCTTCGGAGATGGTTCTGGCCGTGCCGCGTGTGGCCGTGAGTTTGAAGCCGAGGTCATAGTAGAGTTTCGCGAGTTCGGGGATGAATTCCTTGTCGCGGTCGTTGACCGAGAGGAAGACCGTGCCGCCGTCAGGGAGTCTGGTGCCTGAACCGAGCTGGCTCTTGAGGAAGGCTTCCGCGAAATCGGCTCCCATGCCCATGACTTCGCCTGTGGAGTGCATTTCGGGGCCGAGGATGATGTCCACGCCCGGGAAGCGCTTGAAGGGCAGGACGACTTCCTTGCAGCAGGTGAAGCCGCCTTTTTTCATGCTCCAGGGGTCGAGCTCATCAAGCGTACTGCCGAGCATGACCTGCGTGGCGAGATAGGCCAGCGGCACGCCCGTGGCTTTGGAGACAAAGGGCACAGTGCGCGAGGCGCGCGGGTTCACCTCAATGATATAAAGATCGTCACCCTTGAGTGCGAACTGGATGTTCATGAGACCGACGACGTGCAGTTCCCTGGCCAGAGCCTCGGCCTGCATGGCGATCTGGGCCACGTGGTCGTAGGAGAGGGAGTAGGGGGGGGTGACGCATGCGGAGTCGCCGGAGTGGATGCCGGCCTCCTCGATGTGCTCCATGATGCCGGCCACGTAGACGTCGGTGCCGTCGGAGAGCACGTCCACGTCGATTTCGGTGGCGTGCTGCAGGAATTTATCAATGAGGATGGGGTGTTCCGGACGTTCAGGAACCTGTTCGTGAAAGTAATCGGTGAGTTCCTGTCTGTCATAAACGGAGGCCATGGCGCGGCCGCCGAGCACGTAGCTCGGGCGTACCATGACGGGATATCCGATGCGTTCGGCCACCTCTATGGCCTCATCGAGGCTCTTGGCTGTTCCGTTTTCGGCCTGTCTGAGGCCAAGCTTGTCAATGAGGGCCTGGAAGCGTTCCCTGTCCTCGGCACGGTCAATGGCGTCGGGGGAGGTGCCCAGAATTTTCACGCCCGCGCGCATGAGCGGTACGGCCAGATTGAGGGGGGTCTGGCCGCCGAACTGGACGATGACGCCCTCCGGTTTTTCCTTCTCGATGATGTTCATCACGTCTTCGAACGTGAGAGGTTCGAAGAAGAGCCTGTCGGAAGTGTCGTAGTCCGTGGAAACCGTCTCGGGATTGGAGTTGACCATGATGGACATGACACCGGAGTCCCTGAGGGCGAAGGAGGCGTGGCAGCAGCAGTAGTCAAACTCTATGCCCTGGCCGATGCGGTTGGGACCGCCGCCGAGGATGATGACCTTGCGCCTGCCGGAGACTTTCATTTCATCGCCCTTCTCGTAGGTGGAGTAGTAGTAGGGCGTGTAGGCCTCGAATTCGCCGGCGCAGGTGTCGACGAGATAGTAGGTGGGCTCAATGCCGAGGCTCTTGCGCAGGCGGCGCACATCAGCTTCAGGGCGTTTCCACATTTCGGCCAGCTGTCTGTCGGAGAAGCCGTATTCCTTGGCTTTGCGCAGCATGGGCGCGAGTTCTTTGTTCCACGGAGTCATGTCATTGGCCAGGCCGAAATCGCGGATGTGGTTTTCCATGTCCACGATGCTGCGGATCTGGCGCAGGAACCAGGGATCGATGTGCGTGATGCCGTTAATGGCGTCCACGTCCATTCCGGCCAGAAAAGCCTGGCGCACAGCGAAAATGCGTTTTGAATTGGGCGTGCTGAGTTTTTTGATGATCTCGTCGGTGGGAGGGAGCGGTTTGCGGAAGTTGTAGCCGAGGCCGCTTGCGCCGATTTCCATGGAACGCAGTCCCTTCTGCAGGGCCTCCTTGAAGGTGCGGCCTATGCTCATGGCCTCACCGACGCTTTTCATGGATGTGGTGAGTTCGTCTTTGGCGCCGGGGAATTTTTCGAAGGTGAAGCGCGGGATTTTTACCACGCAGTAGTCAATGGCCGGCTCGAAGCAGGCCGCCGTTTCCCGGGTGATGTCATTGCGCAGTTCGTCGAGCGTGTAGCCCACGGCGAGCTTGGCCGCGATTTTGGCGATGGGGAAGCCCGTTGCCTTGGAGGCCAGGGCTGAAGAGCGGGACACGCGGGGGTTCATTTCAATGACCACCATATCGCCGTTCTGGGGATTGATGCCGAACTGAACGTTTGAACCGCCGGTCTCGACGCCGATTTCGCGCATGATGGCGATGGAGGCGTCTCTCATGCGCTGGTACTCGCTGTCCGTGAGTGTCTGGATGGGGGCAACGGTAATGGAGTCTCCGGTGTGAACGCCCATGGGATCGAGGTTTTCGATGCCGCAGACGATGACCACGTTGTCGTTACGGTCGCGCATGACCTCCATTTCCATTTCTTTCCAGCCGAGAACGCTCTGTTCGAGCATGACTTCGGAAGTCGGACTCGCGGTCAGGCCGCGCCGGGCGATTTCGAGGAGGTCGTCATAGTTGTAGGCCACGCCGCCGCCCGTTCCGCCCAGGGTGAAGGCCGGGCGCACGATGAGAGGCAGTGGCAGTTCTTTTGCGAGGCGGCGCACATCGTCCATGCTGCGGGCTATGCCGCTCTGGGGAACTTTGAGGCCGATGTGTTCCATGGCCGCGCGGAAATGCTCACGGCTTTCCGCTTTTTCAATGACTTCGGCGTTGGCGCCGATGAGTTCCACGCCGTACTTTTCCAGCGTGCCGTTTTTCCAGAGGGAGAGGGCGGCGTTCAGTGCCGTCTGTCCGCCGAGCGTGGGGAGAATGGCGTCCGGCCGCTCCCTGGCGATAACCGCAGCGAGCGTAGCCGGTTCGATGGGTTCCACATAGGTGGCATCCGCCATGTGGGGGTCGGTCATGATGGTGGCGGGGTTGGAGTTAACCAGAACGACGGTATAGCCTTCCTCTTTCAGGGCCTTGATAGCCTGGGAGCCGGAATAATCGAATTCACAGCCCTGGCCTATGACAATAGGCCCTGCGCCGATGACAAGGATTTTATGCAGGTCTGTACGTTTGGGCATGACAAATCCTTCTAGCCTGAGTGTTTCGGGGCAGAGAGTGTCCGATGTGCCGCGGGATTGTTCCTTTCTCCCTTCATCCGTTCCGCACCGGATAGCGGGGATTTTCCTGACACATCAAACCTTAAACAATCAATTATTAAATTATCTTGTTTTGTTTGTCAATTAAATTATACCTCCCTCCGGGAAGCACAAAAAAAGGCGGAGAGGGTCTCTCTGAGACCTCCTCCGCCGGGTATTCATAATTTCCGCCCCTCAGGCTTACTTGCTTTCCTGGAGGTGTTTCTTCACGTTCGCGTACTGCACGAGACGCAGGGAGTTCAGCTTGATGAAGCCCGCGGCGTCGTGATGGTCATAGTTGCTGGCCTCGAAGGTGGCCAGGTTCTTGTTGAAGAGCGAGTACGGGGAAGTGCGGCAGAGAGGCCACACGCCGCCCTTGTACAGCTTGGCCCTGACCTGGCCGGTGACGGTCTCCTGGGCTTTGTCCATGAAGGCCTGCATGGCTTCGCGCTCGGGGGAGTACCAGTAGCCGTTATACACGGCCTCAGAGTAGCGCACGACGAGCTGGTCGCGGATGGAGAGGAGTTCGCGGTCGAGGCACAGGCCTTCGAGGTCCTGATGCAGCTTGTAGAGAATGGTGCCGGCGGGGTTCTCGTAAACGCCGCGGCACTTCATGCCCACGTAGCGGTTTTCCACGATATCGCTGCGGCCGACACCGTTGCGTCCGCCGGCGAGCTCGAGCGCGTGGATGATTTCATAGGGAGAGAGGCGTTTGCCGTTGAAGGCCACGGGGTTGCCCTTTTCGAAATCAACGGTGATTTCTTCGGGGGTGTCGGGGGCCTGTTCCATGGGCACACAGCGCTCATGGCAGACGGGATCGGGAGCGAGCCCGGGATCTTCCAGTTCGGAACCTTCGAAGCTCGTGTGCAGCATGTTTGCGTCCATGCTGTAGCGCTTGGCGCCCTTGGAAATCGGAATGCCGTTGGCCTCAGCGAATGCGTTCAGAGCCGTACGGCTCATGAGATCCCATTCACGCCACGGGGCAATGACCCTGATGGAGGGATCGAGGGCCTTGGCGGAAAGTTCAAAGCGGACCTGGTCGTTGCCCTTGCCGGTGGCGCCGTGAGCGATGGCGTCGGCGCCTTCCTTGTGGGCGATCTCTACGAGAGCCTTGGAAATGAGCGGACGGGCGATGGAGGTGCCGAGGAGGTAGCGGTTTTCATAGATGGCTGCGGAACGGACCATGGGGAAGACGAAGTCCCTGGCCATTTCCTCACGCAGGTCGAGAACGTAGGCTTTCTTGGCGCCGGTTTTGTAGGCCTTCTCCTCAACACCGGAGAGATCCTCGGGCTGGCCGAGGTTGGCTGTCATGGTGATGACGTCGCAGTGGTAGGTGTTGATGAGCCATTTGAGAATGACGGAGGTGTCGAGGCCGCCGGAATAGGCGAGGACGACTTTGCGGGGATTACTCATAATCTGTGTTTCCTTTGTGTGTTCCGGAAGCGGCGCGGGAAAACTCCCGGCCGCGGCGCCCTCCCCGTATTATTAAGGTAGGGCGTCCCGTCTGGCCTGTGGATTAGCGCCAGAATATCTTGACGAGGTTGGTGCCGCGCGGGGTATCCGCTGAGCCGTGAATCTGTCCGGCAGTGATAACAGCTCCGTCTCCCTTTTTAAAGTAGGAGCTCTCGGTGATGAAGTTTTCGGCGCGGCGCAGATGGCTTGGCTCGTCCTCGGGATTTCTGATGAGGATGGGCGTGACTCCCCAGGAATAGTTCAGGTACTTCACGGCGTTGTTATTGGGCGTCAGGCCGTAAATCTCCTGAGGCGGGCGGCAGGAAGAAACCTCACGGGCCGAAGCGCCGGAGAGGCTGTGGATGACCAGAGCCTTTGCCCTGGCCTTTTCGGCCAGCAGGCAGGCGGAATAGGCCAGGTACTCGGGAATTCCGGAATCGCTTCCCGGTTCCTCAAGTTTATGGCGCTCGGCGAGCAGAGCCTCGGCCTCGTTGCAGATCAGGCGCATGTATTTCACCGTCTCGACAGGGAAGCTGCCCATGGCTGTTTCTTCGGAAAGCATGACACAGTCGGCGCCGTCGAGCACGGCGTTGGCCACGTCCGTGGTCTCGGCGCGGGTGGGCGCGGGAGAGTTGACCATGGAGAGAAGCATCTGCGTGGCCACGATGACGGGCTTGGAAGCCCTGTTGCAGGCCTGGATGATGTGCTTCTGGATGGCGGGCAGTTTCGGGAGCGGGCATTCCACGCCGAGGTCGCCGCGGGCGACCATGACGATGTCAGCCTCGGCCAGGATGCCGTCGAGATTGTTGACGGCCTGCTGGCGTTCGAGCTTGACACAGACCGGCACGCTCCGGCCGCAGGATTCGATGAGTTCCTTGGTTTCGCGGACATCGTCCGCGGTCTGCACGTAAGAGATAGCGACAGCGTCCACGCCGAGCTTCATGCCGTCACGCAGATCGCGCTTGTCCTTTTCTGTCAGGGCACGCACCCGGGTGGCCTTGCCGGGCAGGGCGAGGCCCTTGCGGGAGGTTACCATGCCCTCGTTTTCGGCTTCGAGGATCACGAGGCCGTCGGGGCGGCGTCCGTAGACAAAGAACTGAAGCCCGCCGTCTGCCAGAACGAGGCGGTCTCCCTTGACCAGAGTTTCCAGAATCACGTCGTGGTCAAAGGGGAGATAGGGCATTTCCGTGGTATAGCTGCTGGTCGGGCCGAGAAGGAGCTGCATGCCCTTGGTGACCTCAATGCTCTTTTCCCGGATGTCGCCGAGGCGGATTTTGGGGCCGGAAAGATCCTGCATGATGGTCAGCGGGATGCAGAGTTCCTTTTCCACGGAGCGGATGCTGTCGATGATGCCGACGAAATCCTGGGCGCTGCCGTGGGAGAAATTGAGGCGGAATACCCTGACACCGGCCTGGGCAAGATCATGGATTTTTTCCCTCGTGTTGGAGGCCGGTCCTATGGTCGCAACAATTTTTGTCCTGTTCATTTTTTTTCTTTTCTCAGTGCTTTTCATCCAGAGGATGCCGCACTGCCTCCTTAAGAGATAACTGAATTTGTTGGGGGAACCTCTGCTGTTTCTGAAGGAAAATTTCTAAAACGCTTTGCCCCGTCTGTCCAGAAAGCAGAAGGCACCCCCGCGCGGAAGTTTCTCCCGGACGGTGACACCCGCGCCCCGGATACAGATATTTACTCCCCGAGAGGAAAGGCGCTCTTTCCCACTCCTTCCCCCGTCATCTTCATCTTTTCCACTCTTTCCCACGAAAGAGGCTGTTTTCCGTCTTCAGACTGAAAAAAGGGCCGGGAAAGGAGGCTGCAGCAGCCTGTTCCGCTTTCCTGCAGATGTGCAGGGGAAGAGATGGTGTTTTTTCCGTGGTGAAGCGTCCGCGGCGGAAGGCAGAAAGAAAACGGACCGGGAAAAGGCGCAAAATTTGTATGGGGCCGCTGAAAGGCCTGTTAATCCAGAGCGCAGAGGCAGGATGCCGGTCCGAACCGGAAGATACGCTCCCTTGACAGCGGGGGAAGGGGAGTACATAGGGTGTGGGAATCTGTGGGAAGATCTGTCATTTTGTGGGAGCCATGATGGAAAAACTGTTCACCAGAAGCCAGCAGAGGAGCCTCGACGCGAAAGGCCGCCTCATGCTGCCCCCTGAATACAGGGAGGGCCTGGCCCGGAATAATGAACAGGGCTCATTCTGGCTGACCTGCTATTATGGCCGCCTGGTGGCGTATCTCCCCAGCTCCTGGGACAATTTTGTTGAGAAACTCAACAATATCGGAAACCCTTCACTGAACATTGTGCGCTTCAAATCCAAAGTCATGGGTCTGGCCGAGGAGCTGTCCTGCGATCATCAGGGCCGCGTGCGCATCCCGCAGCCGCTCATCACCGCAGCCGGCCTGAAAAAGGACGTCATGCTCGTGGGAATGTTCGATCGTTTTGAAATCTGGGATCTTGAAGCCTTCAACGCCATTGTTCCTGAGGACGTCTCCGGCGAACTCGCGGAAAAGGGCATCAGTTTGGCCATCTAGGAGGATGGGCGGCATCATGGAAGAAATGGCGAAGGGCTATCAGCACATTCCTGTGCTCCTCGGAAATATTCTGGAAGATTTCTCTCCTTTGTTCAGAGATACTCCAGAAAAACCGTCCGGGCCGGTGCGCATTCTGGACGGCACGCTCGGACTCGGCGGGCACAGCGGCGCGCTTCTCGCCGCGCATCCGGATTGCGAGATTCTGGGGCTCGACCGGGATACCGAGGCCATGGGGCTGGCCCGTGAGCGGCTTTCCCCCTACGGCTCCCGCCTCCACACCGTGCACTGCCGTTTCAGCGATTTTTCTGCGGCCCTCAGGGAAGCGGGCTGGGACAGCCTTGACGGAGCCATGATCGATATCGGTGTCTCGTCCCTTCAGCTCGATGAGGGAAGCCGCGGATTCAGCGTCCACGGAGACGGACCGCTCGACATGCGCATGGACGCCGCCTCCGGCTCCCGCTCTGCCCGGGACATTGTGAACACAGCCGGAGAGAAGGAACTCAGGGATCTCATCGCCTCCTATGGCGAGGATCCCCTGGCCGGGCGCATCGCGAGGGCCATTTGTGAAGCCCGCAGGGAAGCTCCCATTGAAACCACGGGCAGGCTGGCGGAGATAATCTCCCGCGCCTATCCTGCAGCCTGGCGCGCAAAGGCCCGTCATCATCCCGCGACGAGAACTTTTCAGGCCCTGCGTATGGCCGTGAACGACGAGCTCGGCGAGCTCGGAAAATTTCTGGACGGCATCCTGCCCTTCCTCAGAATGGGGGGCAGGCTGGCCGTCATTACCTTTCATTCCCTTGAGGATCGCATGGTCAAGCAGCGCATGCACCGCTGGGCGCAGGGCTGTCTCTGTCCGAAGTATGTGACGCGCTGCACCTGCCACCATGTCCCGGAAGTACGCATCCTGCACAAAAAACCCGTGACGGCCGGGGAGGACGAGCTTCTTCGCAATCCCAGGGCGAGCTCTGCGAAACTCCGCTCGTGCGAGCGGATTGCTCCGTACGTGAATGACCGGGAAAAGGAACAGGAAGGCGGGGAGGTGCAGGCATGAGCATGAGTCAGCTGACAGGCAGACTGCATCTTGGACAGCACCTCGCGGCTGCCGTGCCGCACCGGGGGAAAACCTGGCTTCTGGTGCTGGCCATCAACGCCCTGATGACCCTTGGGATGAGCGTGGTCCTGGTATGGCTCAGCATCGACCGCGTGAACACGGCCTACTTTATCGACGTGCAGCGCAGCGAGCTCAAGGATAAGCAGAGTCTGAGGGCCAAGCTGGAAGTCGAGCGCGACCGCCTGCTTTCGCCCTACGAACTGCGGCTCAAGGCCGATCAGTACGGCATGAAGGAGCCCAGGCCAGGGCAGATCAGGCGCATGCAGGTCAATCCGTAGTTTTAAAAAAATTTCTGACAGAACCGGAGAGTTTCGGGAGAAAATATGGCGTTTTTCAGGCGGACAAATACGAGGCGTGTGCAGCCCGCACAGCGGTCCTCCCAGACCAGGCCCCTGGTCCGGAGGGGAGCCGCCGCACGCAACTCCCGCGTAACACACGCTCCCGAAACGCCGGCCCAGGTTTCCAGAAATACCTTTGCCAGCATGGTCAGGCAGCGTTTCTTCGCCGACTATGACTGGGGCCGGTTCCGTATCACCTGCGTGTTCTGTTTTTTCGGGCTTGCCTTTCTGGCTCTGTGGTTCCGGGCCTGGCAGCTGCAGATGATGGAAGGTCCCAATCTGGCCGAGAAGGCCCGCCGCCAGCATACCACGAGCGAAATGGTGACCGGCAAGCGCGGCATGATTCTGGACCGCAACGGCAGGGTCATGGCCCGCAGCGTCGAGGTCTTTTCCGTGTACGCCAAGCCTGCGGAGATAAGCGATTACCTGACCGTGGCCAACACCCTCGGACCGCTGCTCGGCCTGGCGCCCCAGGAACTTTTTGACAGGCTCTCAAGTACGCGACGCCACTTCCTGTGGATCAAGCGCAAAATCGATGACTATACCGCGGAGGCCATCCGCAAGGCCCGCCTCCCCGGCATCGGCCTGAGCAAAGAGTACGAACGCGTTTACCCCTTCAAGCACATGGCCGGGCAGCTGCTCGGTTTCGTGGGCTTTGACGACAACGGACTCGAAGGGCTGGAACGCTCCCTCGACAAGAATCTCGGGTGCATGCCGACCCGCCAGATTATGCAGCGCGATGCCATGGGCCGCCGCTTCTATATGCGCGAGGAGGGCCAGGAAGATCCGCATGGCGATGACGTGACCCTGACCATCGATGTGCAGATGCAGTTTTTCGCCGAGGAGGCCATCGCCAGGGCAGTAAAGGACGCGGAAGCCCGCTGGGGCGGTGCCCTTGTGGTGCATGTCCCGAGCGGCGAAATTCTGGCTTGGGCACAGTACCCCTTCTTCAACCCGAACAGCTTCAAGCAGTTCCGTCCCCAGATTTACCGCAACCGCATGTCGCAGGACGCCATGGAGCCCGGCTCCACGTTCAAGCCCTTCGTCATGGCTGCTGCCATGCAGGAACACAAGGTCAACCGGAACACACCCATCAACTGTGAGGGCGGGCGCTGGACCACGCGTTACGCTGTCATCCGCGACACTTCGAGCCACGGCGTGATCCCCGCCAACAAGGTCATCCGCTACTCGTCGAATATCGGCATGGCAAAGATTGGCCTTATGCTGGGTGCCCATACCCTCTACAACTACCTTCATGAGCTTGGCTTCGGTGAGCGCACGGGGCTTCCCGTTTCGGAAAGCCGCGGCATTCTGCGCCGTCCGAGGGACTGGAGTGAGGTCGACCTCATGTCCACGTCTTTCGGACAGTCCGTTTCCGTGACGCCTGTGCAGATGGCCCAGGCTTATCTCACTCTGCTCAATAACGGGGTGACCAAACCCATCCGTCTGCTGCGCAGTGACACCATTCAGCCTCCGGCGGACCGCAGGCAGGTTTACTCCGAGCCCGTGACCCGGGAGGTCCGCAGGATGATGACGGAGGTTGTCGAGGAAAAGGACGGTACAGGCCGCAGGGCGCGGATCGATGGCATCCAGGTGGCTGGCAAGACCGGCACCGCCCAGAAGGCCGACCGCCGGGCCGGCGCGTACGGTGCCAAGAGGCTGGCTTCGTTTGTGGGCTTTCTGCCCGCGGACGATCCCCTGTACCTGATCCTTGTCTTCATTGACGAACCCCGCAACGGCAAATACGGCGGCATTCTCGCCGCCCCCGTGTTCAAGGAAATCGCACAGCGGAGCATGGCCTACGCCGGCGTGCTCGGCGGTAACGGGCAGGTGAAAAAGGCGCCGGACGCTGAGGTTTCCCTGTCCGGGAAAGACAAGAAGATACGCGAGCGCGGTTTCGTTTTCTCGGATCCTGAGTCTCCCTTCGAGCCCCGCAAAGCCGCAGCCCCGCAGATGGATCACACGGCGGCGCTGACAGGAAGCCAGGATCCCGATGATGCCATGCGTCTGCCCGGGCACTTGGCCAAGGCTCCTTCCAGAGTGCCTGACGTGCAGGGCAAAACACTCAGGAACGCGATCGAGCTGTTCGCGAGGGCGGGTATCGTGCCCACGCTCAGGGGCGAAGGGACGCGCGTTGTCAAACAGAGTCCTCCCCCCGGCTCGGAATGGCCCCAGCAGGGGAAGGACGGCAGTAAAACCGAATTTATTCTGTGGCTTTCGGATAATTAGGAGAGGAGAGGGCAATGTCTCAGAGCTATGAAGAGCTGTTGAGCCAGGTACGCGGGGGGCGCCAGGTTACGGCCGATTCCCGTAAAGCGGCGCCGGGGTGCGTTTTCGTGGCAGTGCGCGGTGCGACCGAGGACGGTACAAAGTACGTGCCCCAGGCCGTGAAGGCCGGAGCCACGGCCGTGGTTGCTGATGAAAGCGCTCCTGAGGAGCTGCTTGCCTGCCTGAAGGGAACCGGCGTCGATCTCATCCGCCACAGGGATACACGGTTCGCCCTCTCGGAAATGGCCTGCGCCCAGGCGCACACGGATGAACTGCCGATGACCATCATTGGCATCACCGGAACCAACGGCAAGACCACCTGCGCCTATTTGCTGGAAAGACTCTTTTCCTCGCTCGGCCATAAGGTCGGAGTCATGGGGACAGTGAGCTACCGCTGGCCCGGCCATACGCAGGCTGCGCCCCTGACTACGCCCGATCCCATCAGCCTGCACAAAAATATCGCCGAGATGGCAAAGGCCGGCTGTGATGTCTGTGTCATGGAATCCTCCTCCCACGCCATCGATGAGAAGCGTGTGCAGCACGTGCCCTTTGCCGGGGCCTGCTTCACCAACCTGACGCAGGATCACCTCGACTATCACAAGGACATGGAGAGCTATTTCAGGGCCAAGAGCCATCTTTTCACGGATGTTCCGCGCGCGGACAAGGCCGTGGCCACCAACGCCGACGATGTGTACGGCGTGCGGATAGCCGGCCTCGCCAAAGGCTGCGTGACCTACGGTTTCGGTGGCTGTCCTGCAGGCGTGAGCCCGGAACAGCATCTTCATGGCGAACTCCTGGAGCAGGGAACCAGCGGCATACGCCTGCGCATGACCTTCCGCGGAAAGAGCTGGGAATTTCACTCGCCCCTGATTGGCCGCTTCAACGCGGACAATCTGCTGACCGCCCAGTCCATGGCGCTGGCTCTCGGCGTGGAGCCGGAAAAACTCGGTGCCCTGGCCGGATTCCGCGGCGTCCCCGGGCGTCTCGAACGCGTCCTCAACAGGAAGGGGCTGCATGTCTTTGTGGACTACGCCCATACACCGGACGCTCTCGTGAACGTTCTGCAGGCCCTGCGCGGTGCGGGCTTCCGCCGCATCGTCACGGTCTTTGGCTGCGGTGGGAACCGCGACAGGCTCAAGAGACCGCTCATGGGTGAAGCCGTGGCCCGGCTTTCCGACACAGCCGTCCTCACTTCAGACAATCCCCGCTTCGAGGATCCCGAAGCCATCATCAGCGACGTGCTGCCCGGCCTCAAGGGAGCGAAAGAACTCGTCGTGGATCCCGACAGGCGCAGCGCCACCGCGAAGGCCTGTGCCATGCTCGGTCCCGATGACTGCCTGCTCATAGCCGGCAAGGGGCACGAAGATTACCAGATCGTGAACGGCGTGAAGCACCACTACAGCGATCAGGAAGTTGTCAGGGATATTCTCGGCGCCGACGGGGAATAAGCCCATCCGAAAAAATCTTTTTTTCATCAGCAAAAACAAGGAATTCTCAAATGCGTTTGTGTCTGGAAACCATAGCCGAGGCCTGCGGGTCCGGAATCCCGGCGGATGCGAAGAGCACTGTCGTTACCTCTGTAGTCACGGACAGCCGCCGGGCCGTTCCGGGCTCGCTCTTCGTCTGCATACCCGGAGAAAGGGTGGACGGACACGATTTTGCCGTGAAGGCCGTTGAAAACGGAGCCTGCGCCGTGCTGGCGCAGCGTCCCATTCCGGAACTCGCCGCCCGGCATCCTGAGGTGCCCGTGCTCATGGTGGACGATACGGTGAAGGCCCTCGGCGCCACGGCCCGTGCCTGGCGGAAGAGCTTCCGGGGCAGGGTTGTCTCCCTGACCGGCACAGCCGGAAAAACAACTGTGAAGGAGCTTCTCTTCAATGTGCTTTCCCTCGTCGGAAAGACGCACAAAACTGACGAGAACCACAATAACCAGGTGGGCATGCCCCTGGACATGCTGGCTGCTGACGGCAGCGAGGATTTCTGGATCATGGAAGCCGGTATAAGCCACAAGGGCGACATGGACGATCTCGGATCAGTCATGCTCCCTGACGCGGCTCTCGTCGTCAACGCAGGCATCGGCCATACCGAGGGGCTCGGGGAAATGGGCGTGGCCTGGAACAAGAGCCGTCTTTTTCTTTATCTTTCGAAGGAGGGCCTGGGCACGGCCAGCGCGGATTATCCGGAGCTTGTAGAAAACGCGCTCAGAAACTGCCCGGATGCGCGTTTCTTCTCCACGGAAAAGGACGCTTCCGTGAAGAATGGACGGGGACAGGAAGTCTGCGTCTGCCACGCTGAGACTGTGGATGCAGGCCCGGAGGGCGACACCTACCGGATTTCTTTTGCCGCGGACGAAGGCCGTCCTGCCGTTCAGATTACCTGCCGGACGGGGCTCAGGGGCACTTCCGGCGCCGAGGACTGCGCAGCCTGCGCTCTCGTTTGCCGCAGGCTTGGTGTCAGTGACAGTGTCATCGCCTCAGGCCTTGCCAGGCCGCTTCCCCAGGAACAGCGCAGCGCCGTGCAGAAGTCCGGCAGCTTCGTCCTGATTGACAGCACCTACAACGCCAACCCGCTTTCCATGGGCCGGACGCTGGACGCCGCCGCCCGGGAGGCCTCCCGGAGAGGACTGCCTCTGGTCTGCGTGCTGGGGCACATGGGCGAACTCGGGAAGGAATCTGAAAAATCGCACACGGAGCTCGGCTCCCGGCTGGCTGCGCTGCACCCCTCTGCAGTGTTCTGGAAGGGCGGCCGCGAACATGAAGTCCTCAGCGGACTCCGCCGGGGCGGCTATGAGGGAAGCTTTGCCCTCATCGGCGGCGACGATTCCTGCAGGAAGGAGTTTGGCGCCTGGCTCAGCCCGGAAAACAAATCCCGCGGCGCTGTCGTCCTCTTCAAGGGCTCGCGCCTCAACCGGCTGGAGGACGCTCTTGCCGTCTTCAGAAGTCTGACCGGTGAAGAGGGGGCGCTCTGATGCTTTATCATCTCCTTCTGCCGCATGCGGACGTCTTCACAGCGTTCAACGTCTTCCGCTACATCACTTTCCGTTCCATGGGTGCGCTGATCACAGCCATGGTCATCTCCGTTCTGATCGGTCCCTGGTGCATCAGTTTCCTGCACCGGATCAAGTGCGGTCAGTACATCCTGTCCGACGTCAAGGCTCACGCGGCCAAAGCCGGAACTCCGACCATGGGCGGCCTGCTGATTATGCTGACTGTTCTGGTTTCAATCCTGCTCTGGTCCGATCTCTCAAACCGCTACGTCTGGCAGTGCATGCTGGTTTTCCTGGGCTACGGCATCATCGGCTTCTGGGATGACATGACCAAGCTCAGGCATCATCAGAACAAGGGCATTTCCCCGAAGACCAAGATGCTGGGGCTCATCATCGTGGCCTCCGTGGCCATGTGGCTCCTTCAGACGGATCCGTCCTACACGACGAAGCTCTATATCCCCTTTGCCAAGGGCTGGACGCCCGATCTCGGCGTCTTCTATTTTCCCTTCGGCGTCTTCGTCATGGTGGCCTCTTCCAACGCGGTCAACCTGACAGACGGCCTGGACGGTCTGGCCATTGGCCCGACGGTGCTTGCCGGCGCGGTCTTCGCCATATTCATCTACATCACTGGCAACGCCCGGCTTACGCAGTACCTGTACCTGCCCTATATCCCCGGGGTGGGCGAGGTGACAGTTTTCTGTGGCGCGTTCATCGGTGCAGGCCTGGGCTTCCTGTGGTTCAACGCTTATCCCGCCCAGGTTTTCATGGGCGATGTGGGCTCCCTCAGCCTTGGCGGCACCCTCGGCTTTCTTGCCCTTCTCTGCAAGCAGGAACTCATCATGGTTGTGGTGGGCGGCATCTTCGTGGCTGAGACCCTCTCGGTCATCCTGCAGGTCAGTTATTTCAAGTGGACGCACGGCAAGCGGATTTTCCGCATGGCTCCCCTGCATCATCATTTTGAGCTCAAAGGCATACCCGAGTCGAAAATCATCATCCGTTTCTGGATTACGTCCATTATTCTCGGGCTTGTGGCGCTTTCCACCATCAAGCTCCGCTAGTCAGGAGAGAGAGTTATGTCAAATCAGGCTGCCCATCTGAAATGGCGTCCGGTGCCCGGAAGCACCGCTGTTGTCGTCGGCGCCGGAAAATCCGGTCTTGCCGCAGCCCGTCTGCTCGCGGCGGACGGCGTGCACGCCAGGCTTCTGGAGTCCAACCCCGATCGCATTGACGCCGCTCTGGCTGCCGATCTGAAGAATGCCGGCATAGAGGTCATGACCGGGAGCCACAGCAGGGAGCAGTTCAGTGGCGCCTCTCTTGTTATCCCCAGCCCCGGCATGCCGCTCCTGAAGCTTCTGGAAATCATGGGCGAAGCGGCCAAAGGGCCTGACGCGCCGGAAATCATGGCTGAGACGGAATTTGCCTACAGGCACCTCGGCGGCGAGGGCATCGCCGCTGTCACCGGTACGAGCGGCAAGACCACGACAGTGAGTCTCATCGCGGCCATGCTGCGGGAAGGGGGAAAGAAGGTCTTTCTCGGAGGAAATATCGGAACTCCTCTTTCCGAATACATCCTTGGCGGAGAGAAGGCTGATGTGGTGGTTCTTGAGCTCTCAAGCTTCCAGCTGCAGGCCTGCACGCATTTTCATGCGCATGTGGCCGCCATCCTCAATATCACGCCTAACCATCTCGACTATCACAAGGATATGGCCGAATACACTGAGGCCAAGTTCAGGATTTTCCGCAACCAGACGCCAGAGGATCTGGCCATCCTTTCGCCCGCCCTCAGGGAGGAGGCGGAACGGCATCACCTCAGGTCCAGAGTCATGTATTTCGAGGCCTGCGGACGGTTCAGAAAGATGCAGCTTATCGGCAGGCACAACGAAGAAAACGCTGAGGTCGCCTGGCAGGTGGCCAGGGAATTCGGCGTGGATCTGGAGGTTGCGGAGCGCGCTGTCGAATCTTTCAAGCCTATTCCGCACAGACTCGAACGCGTGTGTGAGAAGCACGGCGTTCTGTATGTCAATGACTCCAAGGCGACGACGGTTTCCTCTCTGGAAACGGCTCTCAAAGCCATGAACCGTCCCGTGCTCCTTCTCTGCGGGGGCAAATGGAAGGGTGGCGATCTGAAGGCGCTTATTCCCCTGGTCAGGGAGAAAGTGCGCTGCGTGGCCGGTTTCGGCGCCTCGCGTGAAATTTTCGAGTCAGCGTGGAAGGGTGTGGTGCCCATGGAATGGTATCCGACCCTGAAACCCGCCGTCGAAAGCCTTTACCATAAGGCCGTCTCCGGCGACGTCATCCTTCTTTCACCGGCTACGGCAAGCTTTGACCTCTACAAGGGCATGGCTTTCAGGGGCCAGGATTTTAAAAATATCGTGGGAGGCCTTGCGTAATGCTGAGGAATCTGCTCAAGCGCCGTAAAACGGAGGCTTTTGCAGCTCAGGCCCAGACGGCCGGCTCTGGCTCCGTAACAGGCGCCGCCGGGCCCCGGGCCGCGGTGTCCGGAAGGCACCGCAGGACGGGCGGCGTGGACTGGTGGCTTTTTGCCATTATGTGCATGCTGCTCTCCATTGGCCTTGTCATGGTCCTTTCGGCCAGCGGCATCGTGGCAGAATCCTCGTACGGGGACAAATATTACTTCTTCAAGCGTCAGGTTGTTTACGCCCTTGTGGGCGGCGTTGTGCTCTGGGTGGCTGCCGTACTGCCGAGAAGCTTTCTCTACAAGATGCAGTACCCCTTCATTTTCTTCTGTCTGCTCCTGCTCCTCGTGACGCTTTCGCCGCTTTCCCCCTCAATCAACGGTGCCCACCGCTGGATCAAACTCGGGCCGATCAACCTGCAGCCCATGGAGTTCGTGAAGATAGCCCTGGCCATGTACCTTGCCTATTTCATGAGTTCCAAGCAGGCGCTGATTAAAACTTTCACCCGCGGTGTCCTGCCGCCCTTCCTGGTGACAGGCCTCTTCTGCTTCCTGCTCCTTCTGCAGCCTGACTTCGGCAGCGCTGTCGTGCTCGCACTCCTTCTCTTTTTCATGTGCATAGCCGGGGGCACGCGGTTTATTTACATTTTCTGTTCCGTAGTCATGGCCTGCGTGGCTGGCGCAGCTCTGGCCGTTACGGCTCCTTACCGCATGCGCAGGCTCATGGCCTTTATCGATCCCTTCAAGGACGCGCACAATACGGGTTACCAGCTCGTGCAGTCGCTCCTTGCCATCGGTTCCGGCTCCTTCTTCGGTGTGGGCATGGGAGCCAGCCGCCAGAAGATGTTCTACCTTCCCGAAGCCCATAACGACTTCATCATGGCCGTGCTGGCTGAGGAAATGGGTTTCGTAGGGGTAAGCGTGGTCATTATCCTGTTCATCCTCTTCTTCTGGCGCTGCTACAAAATCATCATGGAGCAGGAAGACCTCAGAGATCGCTACACTGTTTTCGCCCTGACCGTCATCCTCTGCCTTGGGTGCCTTCTCAATCTTGCCGTGGTCATGGGCGTGGCGCCGCCAAAAGGCGTGCCCATGCCGCTGTTGAGTTACGGCGGTTCCAACCTGGTGGCGACCATGCTCTGCACGGGGCTCATTCTCAACTTCTCACGGACGGCAAAGAAATGATTCAAAGAGTCCTCCTGACAACCGGTGGCACCGGCGGGCATATCTTTCCGGCTCTTGCCGTGGCTGAAGAGCTCAGGCGCCGCAATCCCGGCGTAGATCTGCTTTTCATGGGTTCCCTTTACGGGCCCGAAAAACGCCTTGCTGCTGAGGCCGGCGTGCCTTTCGTTGGCCTCCCCGTGCGAGGTTTCCTTGGCCGCGGACTGGCCGGCATCGCTGCCCTCGGCCGCATGTCCCTGGCCATTCCCCGCGCGCTGGCCGTAGTGCACCGCTTTCACCCTGACGCGGCGGCGGGGTTCGGCAGCTACGCTGCCTTCGCTCCGCTTCTTGCGGCCCGTATCCTGGGCGTCCCGGCCGTTCTGCACGAGCAGAACGCTGTTGCGGGCGCCAGCAACCGTTTTCTCTCCAGGCTGACGGCCAGGGTCTGCGTGTCTCTCCCGGACACGAAGGGATTCACGTGCCCAGTGGTCGTCACCGGCAACCCGGTGCGCAGGGACGTTTTCGCGGTGGGGGGGCAGAAGCGCGGCTTTGACCGCAGGCATCTGCTCATCGTGGGCGGATCTCTGGGGGCGCACGCACTCAACAAATTCATGGTGGAGATGCTGCCTGTCCTGAAAAAAGCCGGCGTCTCCATTCGCCATCAGACTGGCGTCCGAGACGAGCCTGTGGTGAAGGAAGCCTACGCCAGGGCAGGGTATGATCCCTCCTGCGTGACCGCGTTCATCAACGACATGCCCGGTGCCTATTCCTGGGCGGATCTGGTTCTTTGCAGGGCAGGGGCGAGCACTGTGGCTGAACTCTGCGGGGCCGGTGTTCCGTCCATCCTTGTGCCTTATCCCTACGCGGCCGGGGACCACCAGACCGGCAACGCCAGGGCTCTGGAGCAGGCCGGCGCGGCTGTTCTTTTCCAGGAAAAATCTCTCAGCGCCTCCTTCCTTGGAGGCACTATCACCGGCCTTTTCGGAGAACCGGACAGGCTGGCCATGATGTCCAGGGCTGCGTTGGGACTCGCGCGCTGTGACGCCGCCTCCCGGGTGGCGGATCAGATCGAAGCGGTGGCTGTGAAGCGCCAGTAACTGTCAAGATTTTTTGAACATATTGTTTAAAATATTTCTCGCAGAGGCTTAAAAAACGGAGGCAGAAACGAAAAATTTTCTCCATGTACCGCCCGCGGCGCAGGGCCGTGTTTTTGCTCCGGGGGCGGCAGGAAAACAGCAGGCCTTGAGAAAAAGCCTGAAGAAGGTTTTTTCCCGGTTCCGGCGGTATAAAATACTGCCTTTCTTCTTCTGCGCCCTGAGAAATACAATTTTAAAAATCCCGGAAGCTTTGCAGTTAAATGCGAAAAGATATCAAGAAAGGAATTTTTAGATAATTTCATAAATAGGTCTAGATTTTTTATTGCAGAAAAGGTTACAAGAACGTCATGAACAACAGGATCAAAAAAATATACATGGTTGGCATCGGCGGCGCAGGCATGTGCGGCATCGCGGAGGTGCTTCTCAACCTTGGCTACAAAGTCAGCGGTTCGGATATCGCCGATTCGGCGACTGTCCGTCACCTCAGGAGCCTGGGCGCCAATGTGCACATAGGACATCTGGCAGAGAACATCGATGACGAACACGTCCTTGTGAAGTCCACTGCCATCAGCGATGACAACCCCGAGGTCGTCGAGGCCCGCAGACGCGGCATCCCGGTTATTCCGAGGGCTGAAATGCTGGCCGAACTCATGCGTCTGAGACAGGGTATCGCCATCGCCGGCACCCACGGCAAGACAACCACGACTTCTCTTACGGCCAGTATCTTTGACACGGCCGGTCTTGATCCCACTGTTGTCATCGGCGGACGCCTCAACGTATACGGCACCAATGCCCATCTTGGGCATGGTAATTATCTCATTGCCGAAGCCGACGAATCCGACGGCTCCTTCCTCTGCCTCCTGCCCATCGTCAATGTGGTCACCAACGTAGATGAGGATCATCTCGATCACTACAAAACCCGTGAAGCTCTGAACGACGCCTTTGTCCACTTTATGAACAATGTTCCGTTTTACGGAGCGGACGTGGTCTGCGGCGATGATCCTGGCGTGGCCGCACTGCTTCCCCGGGTGAAGCGTCCTGTGATCACCTATGGCTTCGGCCGCGAGAACCAGCTTCGCGCTGTGCCCCTCGAAGTGGATCATCTGAACCGCTTTGAGGTGTGGCGCGGGAACGAAAAGCTTGGCGAGATCATGCTGCCCCAGCCCGGCAGGCACAATATTCTGAATGCGCTGGCCTCTATCGGCGTCGCTCTGGTCTGTGAGATCCCCTTTGAGAAAATCAGGGAGGGGCTTGCAGGATTCAAGGGAGTCGGCCGGAGATTCGAATACAAGGGCGAGCGCAATGGCGTGACTGTTATCGATGATTACGGTCACCACCCCAACGAAATAAAGCAGACTCTGGCGACGGCCCACGTGGTCTTCCCCGGGCGGCGCATCGTTGTCGCCTTCCAGCCCCACCGTTTCACGCGCACCCAGGCTCACTTCGGCGAGTTCTGCAAGGTGTTCGATTCGGTGGACGAGGTTCTGCTGACAGAAATTTACCCGGCTTCGGAAAAGCCTATCCCCGGCGTTTCCGGGTTTAACCTCGCTGTCGGCATGCGCCAGGTGAGCAAGACCCCGGTGACGTTCTACGAGACGCTCCCCGAACTCGTGAAGGGCCTGGACGAAAAGCTCAGACCCGGCGACGTGCTCCTGACAATCGGCGCGGGTTCCATCACCAAGGTGGGTCCGGCCTGGCTCGAGCGCGGCTAAACCATGCGCGAGGTCAGAAATCCCAGCCTCTCCGCCATCACGACCCTGGGCCTCGGCGGCACATGCTCCCTCGAGCTGACCGTCAGCAGCAGGGATGATCTCGCGGCCATGGACGACAGGCTCCGTGAACTCGGCCTTCCTGTCTATGTGGTCGGACGGGGCAGCAACATCTTCGGACTGGACGGTTCCCATGAGGCCGTTCTTGTCCGGCCCGCCTTCACGGATGGGCCGGCAGTTCTCGGGGATGAAACGGCTGACGGCGGGGTTCTGGTTTCCTGCGGAGCGGGAATTTCCCTTCCCGTTCTTCTTGCTTTCCTCCGGGAGAAAGGCCTTTCCGGTATGGAGGGCCTTGCCGGCATTCCCGGCACGGTGGGAGGCGCGGTTGCCATGAACGCTGGTTCCTTCGGAACCTCCACGGCCGAAAGCCTGGATTCCGTTGAGATCTGGTCCGGCGGCCGCCTCGTACGTCTGACTCCGGATGCCTGCGAGACAGGATACCGCCACTTCAGGCCGCGGGGTCTGGCTGGCAGTTTTCTTGTTGTTTCTGCCGTGTTCCGTCTCTCCCGTTCAACCAGTCAGGATGTGGCGGCCGGCATGCAGCACAATTTCCAGATGAAAAAATCCAGGCAGCCCATCACGGCCCGCAGTGCGGGCTGTGTCTTCCGGAATCCGGCCTGCGGCGTGTCCGCGGGCGCTCTTCTCGAGAGAGCAGGATTCAGAGGGCGCAGAAAGGGCAGCGTTGCCCTTTCGGAACAGCACGCCAATTTTCTCGTGAATCTGGGAGGCGGGACTTCAGCCGAGGCTCTTGCTCTCCTTGAAGAGGCGAGAACAGCTGTCAGGGCCATGGCTGGCGTTGAACTGGATTTTGAGGTGAGGTTTCTGCCGTGTCTTTCTTCCTGAACCGCAAGGAACGGAAAAAAGATGCCCAGCCCGCGAAAACAGGCGGGGTTGATGCCGGCAGAGGCCAGAACAGGGGACCCGTGGACGGAAGGCAGGTTCTTCTGAACCTGCAGTCCGGAAAGGGGATCCGGCCCCAGACTTCGGGCTCGGCACCCGTGGGATCCGATGTCGGCGGCGCAGGCCGCCAGCGGAGGAGCCCCAATACCTTCAGGGGATTTTCCTCTTCAAGGCAGTCAGCCGATTCCAAAGCGCAGTCGGGCCGGAATATGCGCCGCAGGCGTGTTTCCCGGCAGGAACCGGAAAGCGCGTCCAAGGCTCCTGAAACACCCCGCCGCAAGCGGGACTTCAGCGGGCTCAGGCGTTTTGGCAGAAAAATTTCCGGCGTGCTCATCGCGGCTCTCGTCACGGTCTGCGTGCTGCTTCTGCTCCTCAAGGGCTCCGTCTGGATTTATGACGCAGTCCTTACGAGCGATACCTTCATCACCAGGCACATCGATGTGTCGGGGAACGTCCGCCTCACCAGAGACATGATTCTCAGGCTGGGCGGCCTTCATGAAGGGGAAAACAGCTTTGCGGTGAGTATTTCCGATGTGGAACGCCGCCTGCGTTCCACTCCCTGGGTTGAGGATGTTTCGGTCAAACGGCTTCTGCCGGACCGTTTCGTTATCAAAATCAGGGAGCGTATGCCCAGTTTCTGGGTCCGGCATGATGACAGGCTCTATTACGCCAACGACCGGGGGGAAATCATCGCCCAGGTTGAAAGCGACAACTTTATGTCCCTGCCCATGCTGACCATCGAGCCCGGTGGAGAGGACGCCATTCCGTATCTCTCAAGGCTGATGAAGGACATGCGCAGCGGAGCACTTCCCATTGAGGTGGGCGCCATCGCCACGGTGGATGTCTCGCCCAGCAAGGGAGTGGAGATTTACCTGGAAGACAGGGAAATGCGGCTGTCGCTGGCCCCGGACGACTGGGAAGGGAATCTTTCCCGGCTCGGAGTGGCCATCGGCGACCTGGCCCGCCGAAGGGAGCTCGGCATGGTTCAGGAAGCCAGGGCGGCAGACGGCAGCGTCTGGGTCTCACTGCGCCAGCAATTACGCTAAATAAGGGATTTTGGGGATATACAGTTGGGAGTCGATAATGGAGAAGACTGATACAGCACTCATTGTAGGGCTGGACATAGGCACCACGAAAGTCTGCGCCGTCGTCGGCGAGGTTGACACCGACGGGCAGGTCAAGATCGTAGGTATAGGCGACAGCGAGTCCAAAGGGCTGCGCAAGGGCATGGTCGTCAACATTGAGGATACCGTGAAGTCTATTCAGCAGGCCGTGACGACGGCCGGGCAGATGGCCGGATGCGATATCCGTTCCGTGTATGTCGGCATAGCCGGCAGCCACATCATGGGCATCAATTCCCATGGTGTCATTGCCATCCAGGGCAATGAAGTGACGACACACGATGTTGACAGGGTGCTTGACGCTGCCAGAGCCGTCGCGATTCCTTCCGACCGAGAAGTCATTCATACTCTCCCACAGGAATATATCGTAGATAACCAGCGCGGTATCGTGGATCCCATAGGAATGGCCGGCGTGCGCCTCGAGGTGAACGTGCATATCGTCACGGCCGCTGTTTCGAGCGCCCAGAACATAGTCCGTTCCTGCAACCGCGCAGGTCTCGACGTGGCGGACATCGCCCTTGAATCCCTGGCTTCTGCCAAGGCCGTTCTCACCGATGAAGAGCGGGAGATCGGCGTGGCGCTGGTGGATATCGGCGGCGGCACGTCTGACATCGCAATTTTCGAAAACAACGCCATAAAGCATACGGCCGTCGTTCCCCTGGGCGGCTCCATGCTGACGAGCGACATCGCCTTCGGCCTGCGCACTCCCAACAAAAGCGCCGAGAAAATCAAGGTCAAGTATGGCTGTGTTCTCAGAGATCTCGTCCAGAGCGACGAAGCGCTCGAAGTTCCGAGCGTCGGCGGCCGTCCGCCGCAGAAGCTCCGCCGCCAGGTGCTGGCGGATATCTGTGAGCCGCGTATGGAGGAAATCCTCAACTACGTGAACAAGACCATAGTGGCTTCCGGCTGCAAGGACCGCATCAGGGCGGGCGTGGTTCTTACGGGTGGTGCCTCCCTTATCGAGGGCTGCCAGCAGCTCGCCGAACAGGTTTTCGATATTCCGTGCCGCATCGGCTATCCGCGCAATATCGGAGGGCTCACCGATGTGGTCGACAATCCGAAGTTCGCTACCGCGGTTGGCCTTCTGCGCTACGGTGCCGAACAGGAACTCAGAAGAGGCTTCACGATGATCGAACGGCCGACACTCTCGACCGAAAGCGAAGAAGAACAGCCGAGCGGAGAGGGGTCTCTCTTTTCCAGACTGCTCACTCGTATGAAGCGCTGGTTTATGGACATTACGTAGCCTCATTTTCCCGCAGCCGGGGCGGCTGGGGGAAAATACGCACGGGGCATTTCGGCAGAAACATTCAATCGGGCATTTCAAGTAATGTAGAGGAGCGGTTTTATGTCAGAATCTATCATGGATCAGATTGTTGAGACTCCAGCAATGAGCGGCAACGCCAAGATTCTGGTTGTTGGTGTGGGCGGAGGCGGCTGTAACGCCGTGCAGAACATGATTGAGTCAGGCCTTTCCGGTGTTGACTTTATCTGCGCCAATACCGATTTGCAGGCCCTCAACAAGAATCCTGCCCAGACACATATTCAGCTAGGTGAAAAACTGACGCGCGGTCTCGGAGCCGGCTCCAATCCTTCCGTTGGCGAACAGGCCGCTGAAGAAAGCAAGCAGGCCATTGAAGAAGCTCTGACCGGTGCCGAAATGGTCTTCATTACAGCCGGCATGGGCGGCGGCACTGGAACCGGTGCCGCGCCTGTCGTGGCCGAAGTCGCCAAGTCCTGCGGTGCCCTTGCCGTGGCTGTCGTGACCCGCCCCTTCACCTTCGAGGGACAGAGACGCGCCAACTACGCCAAAGCGGGCATAGAAGAACTTTCCAAGCACGTAGACTGCCTCATTACTATCCCCAATGACCGCATCATGACCTTCGCTCCCAAAAAGACTCCCCTGAAGGAACTGATGCGCAAGGCCAACGACGTGCTTTACTATGGCGTCAAGGGTATCTCTGACGTCATCACCCAGCCCGGCTACCTGAACGTTGACTTCGCTGACGTACGTACTGCCATGGCCGAGTCCGGCCTTGCCCTTATGGGCATGGGCTCCGGCAAGGGCGAAAACCGCGCTGAGGAAGCTGTCCGCAGCGCCATTACCTCTCCTCTCCTCGAGGACGTCTCCCTGTCGAGCGCCAAGGCCATCCTGTACAACATCACCGCTTCCGACGATATCTCCGGCGAGGAAATGGAACTTATCGGTGAAAAGATCCGCAGCGAGGTTCCCGAGGAGGCGAACATCAAGTTCGGTATCCTCTTCGATGAAAAACTCGAGGACGAGATCCGTGTCACCGTGGTGGCCACCGGTATCGAGCCGTCCGTCACTCCCGAGGTCAAGCCTTCTTACGATCGCCCCACGCAGCGGGTGGTCCGTCCCCAGCCCTCCGTCCGTCCCAGCCAGCCCGCTGCCCAGGCCGGAGCCTATCAGCCCGCTCCCCAGCCCCCTTATTATCAGCCGGCTTCCCAGCCCATGGGTAACCGCGTGGACTTCAGCGATGTACAGCAGGCCCAGGGATTCCAGCAGGACGCCCGCAAGGCCCGCAGCCAGTTCGTCCGCGATGCCCAGGAGCGCTGGAAAACCGAGTCCCGTCATGGCGACCATGATGGCATGAACGCCCATCGCCCCGGTGAGCTCGACTTCCAGTATGAGGATGACCTGAGCATGCCGACTTTCATCAGGAAGCAGATGGACTAAGTCCAGCCTGATCTCTGATTTTTCAAGGCCCCGCCTCTTCAGCCTTGAAATGCCCCTGGGGGGCCCACGCCCGGGCCCCCCTGAGCCGGCGTTCTTCCGGCATACCGGAAGAACAGCTTCCACACTGGAGAACCGAAATGGGATATTTTGCAGCACGTGAGGCTCAGACCTCGCTATCCTGCCCTGCCTGCGGCAAGAAACTCAAGATCGCGCGGACATGCCATAGGGCCTACATGGTCTGTCCTTCCTGCGGTCAGACCTTTCCTCTCAGGGATTTTATTGAAAAAGCCGATGAGGCCATGGAAGATTTCCTGAACAACTGCTTCATCGATCGCATCTGAAACGCCGCCTTCCTCCGCACGGCAGAGCTTGCACCCGTTGTGCAGGCTTTTTTTTTTATCCGCCGGTGGGACGAGCAGCGTAAGCAGGAAGATTCCGATCGTGTCCGGCCCGCAAAGCAAGAGAGCGGAAAAAACGATTATGATTTCCATTTCCCAGCAGCAGGGCTGAGGATCTTTATACGTTTTTTATTGGGGCCGGCCCCGGGGTTATCCATCCTGACCTGTTGCTCACCGGTTTCTTGGCCGGATTGCTTGTGAAAAATTTCTAAAATGTTTTGTACCTGCCTTGCCCTAGATTTTGTAAGGTGCTAGCTTCTCCAGAAGAGCAGACCGGCTTTCCCTTTTCGTACTGGCGGTTCCGGAGTGTGGTACGCATGGCTTTTACCTGGTTGAAATCATTGCTCTCTTCCCGCAGGAAGGAAGAGAAGACAGGACCGGAACAGGAGCAGCAGGACAGAAATTTTGCTATCCTGAGCAACCGCTTTCGTATGTTTCTCACAGCCTGGAACCGTTTCCAGGAAATAGAGTCGCAGATCGAATACACGCTCTGCTGTGAACATCCGTTCGGCATTTACAAAGTGCGGGCCCTGTGCACGGATGTTGCCCTGCAGGTCTTTCAGTGCGTGCGCCAGCTGAAGGCCCTGGATGGCAGGCATACGGACGAGCTGGTGAAGCGCTTCAGCGTCCTTCAGAAGGAAGTAAGCTCCCTCGTCTATGATCTCCACAGACGCATACAGGGGCCTTTGATTCTTCCCCTGAATTCCCCGGAACTCGCTTCCAGCACACTCCTGGCTTCCCCCGAGGCCGTACGGCTCAGCACGCTCCCGGATAAATACCGGGATCTCGTTCCCCGCGGTTTCGTGATCACGGGAGCGGGGTGTGACCTTCTCCTTGGAGAGAAAAAAATACGCGAGGAAATCAACCGCCGCATTCAGTCGGAAGGGGGACTGAAGACGAAGCGTGTGCTCAGGCTGGGCCTCGGCGCCGAGCAGGTGGTCAGAGAAACTCCCATGCCTCAGGAACTGCAGGACGCAGTCAGGGCAGCGCTGCATGAGCTGAGGGAAGAGTGCCGTGACAGCGGGCCTATGCTCCTGGTCTTCAAGGTACGCCTCTGGCCTCCGGAATCAAAATACGAGTCTGACGGGCTGTACATGTGTCCTGAGGCCCTGCCTCTTTCTTCCCCTGACGAAGAGATACTGGAGGCTGTGCACCGGGCCCTCTCCCTGAAGCAGTGTGCGCAGGCGCTTGTGTACCGCCGCGCCCGTGGCCTCACCGGATCGGGCACGGGCTTTTCCGTTTCCTGCATCGCCATGGAGAGCGGCTCAAAACGCGGCGTCGTGAAAACGGCGCATCCTCTGCAGCCGGAAGGCTCGCTTCTGCAGGTGTACGTGTTCCATGGCCAGCCGAGGGAAAAGAAGGATTCCGACCGGTTCTCCGTCTCCCCGAATCCACCGTACGCCGTGCGCGTGACAAGGGAGAGCGCAAATTTCTCTGAGAGTCTTGATAAGGCGACGGTGTCCCGCGTGGCTGGCATTGCTGCCGAGCTGGCGGCCGACAAGGGCTGTCCCCAGTCCATGTCCTATTTCGTCACGCCGGATGGAAGAATTTACATTCATACCCTCCATGACCTCCTGCTCAGGCAGCGCGCAGCCACGCCTGTGATGAAGAAGGAAGAAGAGGCAGGTCTCCGGGGGCCTGAAGAGAAGCATTATGCCGAGGACGAGCTTCTGGACAAACTTCCAGATCCGATTCTGTCCGGAGGAATGACGGCCAATCAGGGGGTTGCCGCAGGACATCCCGTCATTGCCAGAAAATGGAATGATCTCAGGAATTTTCCACCTCATGCTGTCCTTGTCGTTCCGGATGATCATTACCTCTGGGTTTCAGCCCTGGACAGCGTCAGCGCCCTCATTGTGGAGAAGGGCAGGATGAGCTCGCGCCTTGCTGACATCTGCCGCGAGTTCCGTATTCCCACTATTTTCCAGCTTCCGGGAGCCATGGAGAAGCTGAAGGAACTGGAATGGGTGACCGTGTCGGCCAGCGATGGCTGCGTGTACGCCGGCCTGCAGGACGTTCTGGCCGCGCAGGCCGTACGTCCCATAGACTACATGCCCACTTCACCGGTATACCGCATTCTGGATAAGGCATCGAAGTATATTTCTCCCCTGACCGTGGATCCGCAGAGCCTCGATTTTACAGCGGCCAACTGCCGCACATACCGTGACATCGCCGTGTACTGTCACGCCAAGGCTCTGGATGCCATGTTCGCCCTCGGGTCCGAGCAGAAGGGAACCGAACTGCGCGTGCGCCAGCTGTATGACCAGGTTCCCAAACAGTTCTGGGTCATCAATCTCGGCGGGGGATTCGCTCCAATCACACATAAAGGACCGCTCATCGATATCCGGGACATCACATCCGTTCCCATGCAGTCCTTCTGGCACGGCATGAACGCCTACGACTGGGAAGGACCGCCGCCTGTGGACGGCAAGGGTTTTCTGTCGGTCCTCTTCGAGGCGACCACAAATCCGAATCTCGAACCGTCTGCCCAGACACAGTACTTCACGGAAAAGAATTATTTTCTTGTTTCCGGAATCTATATGAGCATGTTCGCCCGGTTCGGCTTCCATTTTATTTCCGTGGAGGCCCGCGTGAGCGAGCGCCGTGGTGAGAACTATGTGTCCTTTACACTGCGCGGCGGTGCTGCGGATATCGAGCGCCGCGTTTCGCGCGTGAATTTTGTGGGAGATCTTCTGTGGGAATTCGGCTTCAAGCCGGACATCCGGGGAGATTCCCTTACGGCCAGGCTCGAGGGAATGTCCCTCGAGGAGGGCAGAGCGCTTCTGGCTGTCGCCGGTCATCTGACCACGCATACGCGCCAGCTTGACATGATTATGCTCGACAAAGAGCAGCGGGCCCGCAAGAAGGAAGAAATTCTGGAGCAGTGCCGTGCTCTGTACACGGGGCGCAGGTAATAACCGAATCTGCATGGCTTTCCGGGACGGCACCGGGAATGCCGGGAGTCAGGGCAATGTCTGAAAAAACAAACCCCAGACGGGAGTACCGGCGGATATACCGCAATGTGCTGATCACTCTTCTGCTTCTGGCGGTAACCCCGCTGGTGGCTCTGGGATGGTTTTCCATCAACCGTATCGACAGCGTCTACGATGAGAAGATCAGTGCCGGACTGGAAGCTCTCACGAGTTCCAAGCGCCGGGCTCTGGATACGTTCCTTGGAGAGCGCATCTCACAGATCCGCACGCTGGCCTTCACGCACAGCTATGAGGAACTCAGCAATCCCGGCAGACTGAGCAGCATCTTTTCCGTGCTGCAGACGAACGGCCGTTCCTTTGTTGACATAGGTGTCATCAATCTCGAGGGACGCCATGAGGCCTATGTGGGGCCCTACAACCTCCTCAACGCGGACTATCACGATGCGGAATGGTTTTCCGAAGTTCTGCACAGGGGCACGTACGTAAGCAACGTCTTCCTTGGCAAACGCAATCTTCCTCATTTCATCATCGCGGTGCTGCGCCACGACGGGACGCACAGTTTCATACTGCGCGCTACTATTGATACCGAAGCCATTCTGTCACTTCTGCAGCGTATTTATTCGGGCAGCCGCGCCGACGCCTTTCTCATGACCAGGGATGGCATTCTGCAGACCGATTCCATCTATTATGGAAAAGCCATGTCGAAGGTGAACTTCGGGGAAGTTCTGGGCCCCGGGGAGCGCGATTCCATCGCGCTGCGTACGCTGAAGACGGCAGACACACAGCAGAAAGGAAGCGGCAGGCTGCTGGCCGCCTTCACTCCTCTGGAAAATATGCCCTGGGTTCTGGTTGTGCTCGATGACGTGAGGCAGTCCCTGACTCCGCTTCGGACGCTGAAAATCTTTATTCTGGGCTTTGTCATCGTGGGTCTTGTGCTTGTGACGGCAGGCGCTGTCCTTTCCACGCGCAAGCTCGTCAAATCCATCGAGGAAAAGGACCGCCAGCAGGACAATATCGATGCCCGCCTGCTTCAGTCCAGCAAGATGGCCGCGCTTGGCAAGATGGCTTCCGGCGTTGCGCATGAGGTTAACAACCCGCTCATGCTCATTCAGGAGAACGCGGGCTGGATAAGCGATCTCCTGAGTGACGAGGATCGCAGCAAGATGAAGAATTATGATGAGATCCTGGCGAGCTGCGACAAGATAAGCGCCAATGTGCAGCGCGCCCGGGGCATCACGCAGCGTATGCTGGGCTTTGGCCGGCGCATGAACCCCGGCAGGGCAGAGGTCATGCTGAGCGTCGTGGCTGACCATGTGGAAGAGCTTCTCCATTCCGAGGCTACCAGCCATAACGTGCGCATCATAAAGAAATATTCTTCCGATGTGCCGGTCATTCTTTCGGATCCGGCCCAGCTCGAGCAGGTGATTCTGAATATCATCGATAACGCCATTGATGCCATTGGCCAGAACGGCACAGTGACAGTGACTACCGGGCGTACGCCCAACGGTGGAGCCTCCATTGCCATCTCCGATACGGGACCCGGTCTTGATGAGGAAACAAAGAGCAAGATTTTCGATCCCTTCTTCACCACCAAGCCTCTCGGCAAGGGAACTGGCCTTGGCCTGGCCATCTGTTACAATATTCTGGAAAAGCTTGGCGGGCGCATTGACGTGCAGAGCGAAGTGGGCAAGGGAACGACCTTTACCATCTTTATGCCGCCCGAACCGCCTCAGCAGTCCCTTATGAAAAACAGCCTGAGCGATAATGAAAGCCACGACAAAGCCTGAGACTGCCCTTCAAAGGAGATGTACCCATGCATGTGCTTATGGTAGATGATGAAACGGAATTTCTGGAAATCATGAAGAAACGCCTGGGCAGGCGTTCCATGGATATAACTACTGCTTCCAACGGTATGGATGGCCTGAAATGCGTGCAGGCCATGACTGACGGAACGGGACCGAAGTTCGATGTGGTGGTCATGGACGTGCGCATGCCGGGCATGGATGGTCTTGAAACGCTCGGAGAGATGAAGAAAATCGCGCCAAAGCTGCCTGTTATCCTGCTGACGGGACACGCTTCAGTGGGAGTGGCCGTCCGCGGCATGGAAAATGGAGCGTACGATTATCTGCTGAAGCCTGTTTCCCTGAATGAGCTGATCATAAAGATGGACGAGGCAGTGCGGGCAGCGAAGTAATGGAGTCGCCATGGGATTTCTTTCCAGTTTAGGAAAGCTCTTTCACAGGGAGCACATACCCACGCCGGAAGAAAGGGCCGAACTTGAGGCTGTGAAAAAACAGATCCGGGATCGATGCAAGCGGTTCAGGAGCCTGCTTTCAGCCAACAAGACGGCGCTGGAAATCATGAGCGATATCGAGGAGCACCTGAGCGGAACGCGTCCGTTCGGCATGGAGTACATCAGGGGCGCCGGTACGCGCGCTGCGGCTTCTGTTTACCAGATGGTGCGCGAGCTCAACTCCCTCACAGGCAATGCCTATCCGGAACTCCCTGATGCGTTCAGCCGCGTAAGCGGACATATCGATACGGTTCTGAAGCCGGCGGTCTACTCCACCGACGGGCCTCTTGTGCTGCCTCTTCAGGCTATCAGTCTGGCGAATATCCAGGAAGTCGGCGGCAAAATGGCAAACCTGGGAGAGGTGAGCTCCGGGGCGGGGCTGCCCGTTCCCTCCGGCTTTGCTGTGACTGTTACGGCATACAGACTTTTCCTTAAGGAGAACGGTCTGGCCGAGGAAATTGAAAAACGTATCCGCGCCACGGATATGGATGATATGTCCCAGCTTTTTACGCTTTCTGCCGGCCTGCAGCAGGCGGTGCAGCAGGCGCCGCTTCCGGCCGCGCTGGAAGACGCTATCTGGGGACAGATTGAAATTCTCGTGGACAAGTACATGAGCGAGGATATCCGTCTCGCCCTCCGCTCCAGTGCCGTGGGAGAAGACGCTCTGGGAGCGAGCTTCGCCGGACAGTACCGTACGGAGCTCAATGTGCTTCCTGATGAGGTCTGCGACATCTGGAAGGAAATCGTGGCCAGCAAGTACACGGTGGCCGCGCTGAGCTACCGTTACCAGCGCGGCATTCCTGACGATGCGGCGCCTATGAGCGTCGGCGTGCTGCGTATGGTAAGGGCTCTGGCCGGCGGCGTTGCCTACAGTGAGGATCCCGTGGCCGAAGGCAAGGACTCAGGATCTCGGAATGTTGTCCTGAATTCCGTGCCTGGCCTTCCTGAGGCCGTGGTCGACGGCGGTGTCATGCCGGACACGTTCACGTTCTCGCACAGTCATCCGGCACGCCTTGTTTCCCGGCATATCGCGTGCAAAGCGAGCCGTCTGGATACGGATACAAGCCTGGCCACGGGCATTCGCAAAACCATGCTTACGCCCGAGGAGGGCAGCGCGCCGAGTATTACGGATGAGCAGGCCCGCGAGGTGGCCCGCATTACGCTGGCTCTGGAGGAATACTACGCAAAACCCCAGGACGTGGAATGGGCTCTGGAGACGACCCGCGACGGGAAAGGCACGCACGTGATAATTCTGCAGAGCCGTCCTCTGCAGCTGGAGAAGTCAGAAAACGGAGCCGAGGCGCAGCCGGAAATCAGAGAAGAAGATGTGTCCGTGCCTCCGGAAGAAATTCTGCTGCAGGGCGGTATAGCCGTGAGCAGCGGCGTGGCGCTCGGCCCTGTCCATATCGTGCACCGCGACCTTGACATGCTTTCCTTTCCGAAGGGCGGAATCCTGGTAGTGGAGCGTGCGTACCCGCGCTGGGCAACGCTTCTTCCCCGCGCGGCGGGCATGATCAGTGAGAACGGCGGTACAGCCGGACATCTTGCGTCGGTATGCCGCGAATATCACGTGCCTGCGCTCTTCAGCCTCGCGGAAGCAGTGAAAACGCTCGCGAACGGCCGTGAAATCACCCTGGACGCCAATCACCAGCGCGTCCTCTCCGGCCTGCACAGGGAACTTCTGCAGGGAGACAGGACGCACCCGCGCCTCATGGACGGATCTCCTGTCATGAAAGCGCTGCAGGACGCGGCCCAGTACATCGTTCCCCTGCATCTGCTCGACCCGGACTCCAGCGATTTCAGACCGGAAAAGTGCACCAGCCTGCATGATATCACCCGTTTCTGCCACGAGAAGTCGGCCAATTTTATTTTCAGCGGGGACACGGACATTTCCCGTTCCATGGGCAAGCAGCTCAGGGCCGGAGCCAAACTGCAGTACTGGATAATCGATATGGACGACGGCTTTACGCGCGATGTGCAGGGGCCTGTGGTCGATATCAGTGAAATCGCCTCGAAACCCATGCTGGCCCTCTGGGATGGCATGTGCGCCATCCCCTGGAACGGGCCGCCAACGGGCAGCGCGGCAGGCCTCATGAGTGTTGTCTTCGAGAGCACCATGAATCCCGAGCTCGAAGTTACGGCGCCCAATACCATGGCCATGCGCAACTACTTCATCATTTCGAGCGCCTACATGCTTCTGCAGGCGCGCTACGGCTACCACTTCTGCACTGTGGAGGCCCTGGCATCGAATGAAAAACAGGAGAATTTCGTCAGTTTCCAGTTTAAGGGCGGCGCGGCGGACGTCAACCGCCGGAAGCTGCGCACGGCGATGATTTCCGGCCTGCTCGAGCCATACGGTTTCCGTGTGGATTTGAAGGGTGATTCTCTCTATGCCGTTTCCGAGGACATGGAGCGCGATGATATTCTGATCCGGACCGAGCTCATCGGCTATCTGCTGATTCACACGCGCCAGAGTGACATGATCATGGAGGACGACGGCCTGAGAGAAAGCTTCAGAAGCAAACTGGAGGACGATATGAAGAAAGTCTGCGCCCGTGCCAGGGCCAGGCTCCAGAGCGCGGACGGGGGGGCTAAACCTTGACAGGAGCCTACTCTTCAGGTAAGAGGGTGCCCAGCATAACGGACGGTTAGCTCAGCTGGTAGAGCGCTGCCCTTACAAGGCAGATGCCGCAAGTTCAAGTCTTGCACCGTCCACCATCGACAAAAAAGCCATCAGGATTTCCTGATGGCTTTTATTGTTTCCTGTTTCCGTATCAGACAAGCAGCGGTGCGTCGTTCCCGCCGGAGTCATCTGTTTTCTTGCCGGAAAGATAGGTCTTGAAGGCGTAAAGTCTGTCCATGGTGCCGAAAACGTACAGCACATCGTTTCCCTTAAGCACAAAACTGCCATCGGGCGAGGGGTACATGTGCGGATCCCGGTAGACAGCCACCAGCGTGACGCTGAACCGGTTGCGCATGGCCGTGTCCGAAAGGGTCTTTTCACAGAGAGGGGCATTTTCGTCCATTCTGAGAGCCTGCACGCCCATTTCGGGGAGTCTGTCGACGAGGGAACCGAGATCTTCTGCGGAGTGGGTCATACGGCGCACCATGCGATAGCTCTTGTGGCGGGCGTGATCGCAGAGGCGTTCGATGTCCTGACGGGGCACGAGGTAAGTGGAGAGCACCTGGCTGAATACTTCAAGGGCGGATTCGAATTCTTCGGCAACGACATAGTTGGCGCCAAGCGCGTGGAGCGGCCCCACCTCAGTGACAAAGCGCGTACGGGCGATGATGGTGATCTGGGGATTGGCAGCACGGGCCTTGACCACGATAGCCCGGACGGCCGCCGGGTCGGAAATGACGATGGCTATGGCTCTGGCGCGTTCGATGCCGAGGCTTTCAAGGATGGAGGGCTGGCTGGCGTCGCCATAGGAAATGGGCAGCCTTCCCCTGTAACGGTTGACCGTCTCAGGGTTCATTTCCAGAATATTGAAGGGCAGATGGCATTCCTTTGCGGCGTTGGCGAGCGTTTTGCCTGAAAAGCCGAAACCGATAATGATGATGTGATCGGTAAGTTCGCTGGCCGTTTCCTCAGCCGCCTCGGTGTCCCCGTCGTGAACGTTCAGTCCGATCTTCTTGAGGACGCGGCAGACACCGGCCGCGAAAGGTTTGGAAGCCGAGATAAGTCCGGGCGTCAGCATCATGCTGATAACGCTCAGGGCGAGAAACATCTGATAGGTATTTTCGTTGAGCAGGCCTGCGGAGACGCCGGATGCAGCGAGAACAAATGAGAATTCGCCGACCTGGGCGAGGCAGAGAGAGCCCATGATGGCCGTTTTGAGGGGGTACCCCTGGACCATGATGGACGGCATGCAGAGCAGGGTCTTCAGAACGATGAAAGCGGCCACGATGCCTGCGATGAGTCCGGCGTGGCTGATGACGAAATCGATATTGAGCATCATGCCCACGGAGATGAAAAAGAGGCTCATGAAGACATCCTTATAAGGCAGGATGTCAGCGATGACACTCATGGAATACTGGGAGCGGGCCAGCATCAGACCGGCGAGGAAAGCGCCCAGAGACATGGACATGCCCAGGAAGGAGGTAATGCTGGCGAAGCCGAGGCAGAGTACCAGGGTCGTCAGCAGAAGGATTTCCCGGGCTCTCGTGCCGACCACGGCGTTCATGAGCCGGTCAAGCAGGAATTTTGAGAAGATGAACATGCCTGCGGCGAGGCCAAGTATTTTCACCGCCGCGCCGATGAGCACGTTGGCGGTAAGCTCAAGCTGTCCCGAGAGCATGGGGATGAGCAGCATCATCGGGGCGACCATCATGTCCTGAAAGACAAGGATGGCCAGATCGAGGCGGCCGACAGGTGTGCCGGCTATGCCTTTCTGCTGGAATATCTGAAGGACAATAGCCGATGAGGAGAGGGCGAAGAGACATCCCCACAGAACGCCGCTTTTGGGGTTGCCAAGGTAGAGACCGAGCCCCCAGCAGGCCGCGATAATGAGGCCGATCTGCAGGCTGCCGCCTACAAAAACGGGCTTTTTCAGGCGGTTCAGTGCGTCTCCGGAAAGTTCCATGCCGATGGTGAACATCAGCATGGCGACGCCGAGGTCGGCCACATGGTCGATGGTGCTCTTGTCACTGACGAGACCGAGTACAGACGGGCCGCAGAGCACGCCCGTGAGCAGAAATCCTACCGTAGCGGGAAGCCTGATCTTGCTGGCCGCAAGGTTTACCAGGATAGACAGCAGGAAAAGAATGACGATCTCGGCGAGAGGGGAAAAATGCATAGTGCCTCCGTGAAGGGTTCCCACTATCACCGGCAGGAACAGTCCGCAAGAGACAGCAGAAAAGGCGAAAGAGAACGTCCGCAGGTATAAAAAAAGGGCGGCGCCCGAAAAGGGGTGCCGCCCTGATGCGTACACTAATCAGGCTGCGTCAGGCAGCTATGTACTGACACCGGTCTTCAGTCCGGAGTTTAGTACATGCCACCCATGCCGCCCATGCCACCCATGCCGCCCTGAGCACCGGCAGCAGGAGCCTGCTTGGGCTCGGGCTTGTCGCAGATAGCGCATTCGGTGGTAAGGAGCAGAGAGGAGACGGAAGCGGCGTTCTGCAGAGCCACACGGGTGACCTTCTTGGGGTCGATGACGCCGGCCTTGAAGAGGTCTTCGTACTCACCGGTGGCGGCGTTGAAGCCGAAGCCGTCCTTGCCATTGCGGACCTTCTCGACCACGACGCTGCCTTCGAAGCCGGCGTTGTGGGCAATCTGGCGCATGGGTTCTTCGATGGCGCGGCGGATGATGTTCACACCAGCCATTTCATCGTCGTCAGCGGGCTTGATGTCGGCGAGGACCTTGCTCACGCGGACGAGGGCAGTGCCGCCGCCAGGGACGATGCCTTCTTCAACAGCAGCGCGGGTAGCGTTCAGGGCGTCTTCCACGCGGTCCTTCTTTTCCTTCATCTCAACTTCAGTAGCGGCACCGACACGGATGACGGCCACGCCACCGACCAGCTTGGCCAGACGTTCCTGGAGCTTCTCACGGTCGTAATCGGAAGTGGCGTTGTCGATCTCATTGCGGATCTGCTTCACGCGTTCCTTGATCTCTTCCTTGCTGCCGAGGCCGTCAACGATGGTGGTGTTTTCCTTCTCGACCTTGATGCGCTTGGCCTGGCCGAGTTCGTTGAGGGTCAGGTTCTCGATCTTGGTGCCGGTGTCATCGGAAGCGACGATACCGCCGGTAAGGGTGGCGATATCCTGGAGCATGGCCTTGCGGCGGTCACCAAAGCCGGGAGCCTTGACGGCGACAACCTGAAGGGCGCCACGGATCTTGTTCACGACCAGGGTGGCAAGGGCTTCGCCTTCCACGTCCTCAGCGATGATGAGGAGGGGCTTGTTGACCTTGGCGACCTGCTCGAGGACAGGAAGCATATCCTTCATGTTGGAGATCTTCTTGTCAGTGCAGAGGATGTAGGCGTTCTCCATCTCGCACACCATCTTTTCAGCATCGGTGCAGAAGTAAGGAGAGAGATAGCCGCGGTCGAAACGCATGCCTTCCACGACATCCATGGTGGTCTCGAGGCCCTTGGCTTCTTCGACCGTGATGACGCCTTCCTTGCCTACCTTGGACATGGCCTCGGCAATGATGGTGCCGATGGTGGCGTCAGAGTTGGCGGAAATGGTGCCGACCTGGGCAATTTCCTTCTGATCGCGGGTGGGCTTGGCAATATTCTTGAGCTCAGCGATCAGGGCTTCAACGGCCTTGTCCATGCCACGCTTGATGGCGATGGGATTACGGCCGGCGGCCACGAGCTTCACGCCTTCGCGGTACATGGCCTGAGCGAGAATGGTGGCGGTGGTGGTACCGTCGCCAGCGGCATCGGAAGTCTTGGAAGCGACTTCCTTAACGAGCTGAGCGCCCATGTTCTCGTACTTGTCTTCGAGCTCGATTTCCTTGGCAACGGTCACACCGTCCTTGGTGATGACCGGAGCGCCGAAGCTCTTCTCGATGGCCACGTTGCGGCCCTTGGGTCCAAGGGTGACCTTAACGGCATTGGCGAGTTTATCAACGCCCAGGGCAAGACGCTCACGGGCCTTTACGTCAAAAATAATATCTTTAGCCATGGTAATTTTCCTCCAGGATAGGTGCTACTTAGTCGGTAATAATGGCGAGGATGTCGTCTTCGCGAAGAACAAGGTGGTCTTCGCCGTCGAGCTTCACCTCGGTGCCGGCATACTTATTGAAGAGGACAGTGTCACCCTTCTTCACAGCCATGGCGACACGGTTACCCTTCTCGTCGCACTTGCCCGGACCGGCGGCGACAACCATACCCTTGCAGGGCTTTTCCTTAGCAGTATCCGGGATGTAAAGACCGCCAGCGGTCTTTTCTTCAGACTCAAGGCGTTTGACCAGTACGCGGTCATTCAGCGGCTGCAGTTTCATAGTGGGTATTCCTCCATAAAAGTTAATTTGCTTTTTTATTGAGGTGCGGGGCGCGTTCCGTCAGGGCCCGTCAGCCTTGGCGGCTTCAGTGTTTGGGGGGCTTCCCTGCATCGCTCAATAAGATAAGTCGGCCCCCTGTTTAGTGAAGGGGAAAAAATGAAAAAATTGCGTAATTTTCTGGGTAATTATTAATTTTTTCAATATTTTCAACTTATTATGTAAAATAAGCCATGGAAAAATCGTATTTGGGACCGCCCCGGAAAGGAACGCAGCGTCCTCGGACGGAGAGATGGATTCCGGTTTCAGGGCAAAAAAAAATCCCCTGTCCGGGGGGACAGGGGAGACTGAAAACCTCAGTCGGATGAACGAAACTTAGTCGCCGCAGACGTCGGCGGGGGGAAGAATTTTGATGCCCTTTTTCTGAAGTTCGTCGATGGCCTCGTCATTCTTGTCGAAACGGAAGATCATGGTGGCGCTCTTTTCCTTCTTGTTCATGAAGGCGTACATGTACTCGACGTTGATGCCTGCCTTGTTCAGGATCTGCACGATCTCGTCCAGCCCTCCGGGCCTGTCATCAACGGCTACGGCCACGACATGGTTGATACCGATGGCGAAACCGGATTTCTTCAGGACCTTGGCGGCTTCCTGGGGATCGCAGACGATCATTCTCAGGATGCCGAAGTCAGACGTGTCGGCAAGGGAAAGGGCACGGATATTGATGTTGGCTTCAGCCAGAACTTTTGTCACTTCACAGAGACGGCCGGTCCTGTTTTCCAGAAATACAGAGATCTGTTCGGTTTTCATGAGATAGTTCCTTTCCTGTGCTCAGACTAGGCTTTGCCGCCCGTGGTATCCGAGGAGTCTGTCGAATGGGCTTGGGAGGTTGCGGGCTGTTCTTTTTTTGCTTCAGGCTTGGCTGAGATATCGATTTCATCCGGTTCACTGGTTGCACGCTTGAAGTTGCGGATAGCGCGCCCCAGGCCGCCGCCGATCTCCGGAAGTTTCTTGGCGCCGAAAAGAACCAGTACCACCAGCAAGATGATGAGCATTTCCTGCATTCCGATACCCATGAACCTACTCCTCCCTGCCTATACGGTGCAGGTGTATTTTTGCGTTTGCTGAAATCATAATCCTTTGCCCGTAATGAGGTCAAGGTCAGGAGCAGAAGACCACGTGGCTGCGCATCAGGCTCCACCTGGGGCAGGAAAAGTCAGAGATCATAGATCAGCCGCAGCGCAGTCAGCACCGCCGGTTCCTTTTATAGATGCGGCTGCGGCTTTCTGGCCGGTGTTCTGAATAATGGGGTGAAAGTATCGCGCGTGTGCACCGGTTTCACACCCGGAAGCGTGCGGGGAAATCTCTATTAATTACCCCAGGAGAGAGGCTTTACCGGCGGCTCCTTCTGTGTCTGGATCTGTGCTTCTGATAGGTGCCGTGACGCAGATTCATAACTCCGCTGCCGTCAACTTCCCTGCGGACGGCCTCCGCGGAAGAGGGGTGGCGGAAGCCGGCGTCAAGGAGTTCCCGTGCCGCCATGTTGCGCCGTCCGGCGGAGCGGCCGCCGAGCACGATGATAAGGAGGCGCGTACCGCCCCGTTTTGCCGTGACGATGATGTTGTAGCCGGAACTGACGGTAAAGCCCGTCTTGAGCCCGTCCACGCCTTTTTCACCGAGGAAGGGATTTGTGGTCGTGAGGGTGCGCCTTCCGTGCTGGGCGAAACTCTGGGAATGAATTCTGAGGGCGCCGGGGTAGCTTGACATATAGGCGAGGGCGAGGCGCATCATATCCCGTGCCGTGGTGGTCTGGCCGGCAGCCGGCAGGCCTGTGGGATTTCTGAAGACAGTGCTGGTCATGCCGATGGCACTGGCCTTGGCGTTCATGGCTCCCACGAACGCGCGGGGATTGCCGCTCACCCTGTACGCGAGGGCTGTAGCCGCGTCATTGCCCGAGGCAATGAGCATGCCTTCCAGGAGATTCTGCACGGTAATACGCTCGCCCGGACGCAGATGCATGGTGGATCCTCCTGCGTAGGCCGCGCTTGACGGAACACGTACTTTGCTTCCGAAGGAAAGTCTCCCTGCCTGAATGGCGTCGTGGACGAGAAAGGAGGTCATGACTTTTGTCAGGGAGGCCGGAGGAATCTGCGTATCCGGAGATTTCTGGTAAAGAATCTGCCCCGTGCTCATATTAAGGAGAAGAGCGGAACGGACAGGGACGCCGGCCACGGCTTCCCGTCCGGGGAGCAGGGAGAAGAGAAGAGCAAGAAGAAGGAGAGGAGCGGGAAAAAGATGCGGGCGAATCATGAGCGGGGAACCTGGGATGTTGACTTCGGGCTGTCCTTTTTTTCCTGAAGCCCGGTGAAGAAGGACGGGTAGGCCCGGTTGGCTTCTTCCAGAGCCTGAATGGAAAAGGCGAGGAGGACGGGACCGAGAATGAGCCCCACTGTGCCAAAGGCGGCTATGCCGCACAGCATAACGAGGATGAGAATGAAGTAGGAGGCCTTGATGCCTTTCTTGAGAAAGAGCGGACGAAGCAGGCTGTCGGCTGTGGAAACGATGATGACGCCCCAGAGAACGAGCGTGACGGCCTCCACGGTCTGACCGGAAAACCAGAGCTGCAGGCTCAGCGGTCCCCAGACGAGAGCTGTGCCAACGGTGGGGATGGGGGCAACGAAGGACGCGAGCAGCCCCCAGAAGGCAAACTGCTTGTAGCCAACGATGGCGAATCCCACGCCGCACAGGAAGCCCTGAATGATGGCAACAAAGATGATGCCCATAAAGATGCCTCTGAGGGCGTTCCTGATGGCTTCGATAAAACGGTGCAGGACCAGGGGATGCAGATGGAAGATGCGGGCCGTGACAAGATGGATGCGCTCCGCGTAGAGGGCGAAGATGACAGTGAGGAAAAGGAAGAGGAAGAGGTCCCAGAGAACGGACATGGTGCCACCAAGGACGTTGAAGCCCCTGTTGATAATGGTGGTCATGGTGTCTGTGGAAAAATTGCTGAAGTACTCGGATATCTGATCGAGAATGGACTGCCCTTCTTCGAGGATCCTGTTCACGAAAGGCACGCTGTGTATGTTGGCGAAACGTTCGTTAAGGAACTGTGTCCACTCCTCGGGCAGCTGAAAATTGTTGGACCATAATTCGTGCAGACGGGAAAAGCCCGCGCCAACCTGGGGAGCCACAAGAACCGTGAAGAGCGTCACTGGCAGGATCATGCCCATGATGATCAGGGAAAGGTATGCGGTCATGGGCATACCCCTGATGATGGAAAGTCTTGTGCCTGTGCGGATGCGGCGCCAGCGCCTGACAATGGGGCGGAGAAGTCTTGGCCCCCCAATCTCTTTTGCCAGAAGCGCGCGGCAGCGGGGTTCCACGTTGCGCCGTCTCTGCCGCGCTATTGTGCGGAGCTTCCTGTATATGGGCAGAGTCAGGCAGGTCGTGCAGCCGGCCATGAACACGGTGATTGGGTTCGGCCACAGCAGGAGATACCAGGCCAGTGCGGCCAGAATATAGAGGACGCGGGGGTAAAAAAGGGAATTTTTGCGCATCTTTTTCAGAAAGGATCGGTTGGAGAGAACAGAAGTTCCCCGTCCGGCGGATTGCAGAACGAATAACTGATAGCAAACATCCCGGAGATTGCCAAGTTTATGAATGAATCACTTTTTGTCTGATGCCGTCTGAAGAGACAGAAAGGATGCAATACGCAAAAGTATAAAAATATATAAAAAGTCTAGATTTTATTTAAAAATAAAAAACAGAGGAGGTTAAACAAAAGTACATCAAAGAGGCAGGGTTTCAAAGGAATAAATGCAGTGGATTGCTTGAAAACCAAAATGATTTTTCGGAAAGGTGGAGGTATCGGATTCGTCCTTACCCTGGGAATTTTCGTTCCAGCTTGACCTTCCATGGTGACTGGCTTATAAAGTTAGGAAAAGAATTATTCTGCGATCCGCTGTTTTGGCAGTGGACGTTTTTTTTTATTGTTTTTTAGGAGAACGAGACATGGCCGATTCCAGCATCCCGATTTCTGTGCAGGGGTACAAGAGACTGGAGAAAGAACTTGCGGAGCTCAAGGAAGAACGTCCGCACATCATCCAGGCTATCAAGGAAGCCCGTGAAGAAGGCGACCTGCGTGAAAACGCCGGTTACGATGCCGCCAGAGAGCGTCAGGGCATGTGTGAGGCCCGAATCAAGTACATCGAATCCAGACTCGGACTGTACAAGGTGATTGATCTCGACAAGCTGAGCGGTAACCGCGTTGTGTTCGGCAGCACCTGCGTCCTGGTGGACGAGGATACCGATGAAGAGAAGACCTATACCGTCCTCGGCCCCGATGATTCCAATCCGTCGAAGGGCAGCATTTCCTACCTGTCGCCCGTGGGCAAGGCCCTTCTGGGCCACGAAGTCGGCGACGAGGTAACCATCAATATCCCCCGTGGCAGCGTGACCTACGAAATCACCGAAATTAAATTTCTTGGACATAAGGTCGTTGAATAACGGCCGGAGTTCTTTTTTCCCGAACAGCCTCTCCGTGCAAGCGGAGGGGCTGTTTTCGTTTCCGGCCGGGGAGAACGGGTGTGCCAAAAGCCGTTCCGGCTTGACGTGGAGTAACAGGAAATTTTATTATCTAATGTTTCCAGGGGAGGAATCCTTCCCTGTTTTCAGTCTTTTCCCCGGAGAGGCCCGAAATTATGAAAAAATATTTACGCTATCTGGCGCCGCTTCTCGTCCTGGCTATCTTTATTCTGGCTGTTTATCTTCTGTACGACAAGCTCAAGGCTTACAGCATAGCGCAAATACGTGCCGCCATTGATCAGATCCCCTACACCCGCCTTTTCCTTTCCTTCGTCCTCTGCATCGTCAACTATTTTATCCTGATCGGATATGACTGGCTGGCTCTGAAAGCCATCCATAAGACACTGCCCCTGAGCAGGGTCAGCCTTGTGTCGTTCGTGGGGCAGACCGTGAGTTATAACTTCGGCGCTCTTCTGGGCGGAACAAGCGTGCGTTTCCGATTTTATTCGGTCTGGGGCTTCTCCATCCATGAGATTCTGCATCTTGTTCTCATGCTCGCGGTCACTTTCTGGATCGGTGCCATGGGCCTTGGCGGCATCGTCTTCCTTATCGCCCCTCCGGAATTTCCCCCGGAACTTCTGGCCAAAATGCCCCTCCACAACGTCCGGCTCCTCGGAGCCCTGCTCACGGGCATAGCTGTCCTCTACCTGGTCCTCTGCTTTTTTGTGCGCAAGCCGGTGCATTTCTTCGGCAAGGAGTTCGTCTTCCCGACGCCGAAGATCGCTATTGCCCAGGTCGTGGTTTCCTGGGTTGACCTGATCTGTGCGGCAGCCTGCATGTGGGTTCTTCTGCCTTCCACCATCGGCGTGGGGTATCTTCAGTTTCTGCCTGGCTACCTTATGGCTCAGGTGGCAGTCGTCCTGACTCATATTCCCGGTGGCGTCGGTCTTTTCGAGCTCATCATCATCCACCTCACCAACACGGACCAGGAGCAGGTGGTCTTTGCGGCGGTTCTCATGTTCCGCCTCATCTACTATATACTGCCGCTTCTCTGCGCAGCCATCGTGCTCGCCGTGTACGAGGTGCGCCTGCGCCGCAACTTCATTCACGATGCCGGCCGCTGGCTTTCCGTGCTGTCGCCCATGATTACGGCCTGCCTCGCACTCGCTGCGGGCGCCGTGCTTCTGCTCTTCTCAACCACCCCGCCGAGGTGGGGGCTTTCCTTCCTGACTCAGTATCTGCCAACCCAGTGCGCGTTCATCGGCACCATACTCTGCGGCTCTGCGGGGTGCCTGCTCCTTTTCCTGGCCTATGGCCTGAAGCGGCGTCAGCGCCGGCCCTATGTATGGATTTGTATCTGTCTGGTGCTCGGCATTCTGGGGACGTTCATGCGCGGAAGCTGGATTCCGGCGCTCATGTGTGCCGTGGTTCTGGGCATGCTGTACGCATCGGGGCGTCGTTTTTACAGACATTCCCTCTTCATGGAAGAACATATCCCCGCTCCGTGGCTTCTCTGCGCCATCGGCCTGCTCCTCCTGAACTTTGCGCTCGGGTTCGCCCTGTATCATACAGTCTGGGGCCAGAATGCCCTTCTTTCTTTCCAGGGCCCCTTCAACGCGGCATGGTCACGGGCGCTGAACATCTGTATCATAGCGATTATCTGCACGTTCCTGCCCCTGCGCTTCTATCTTAGAAAGCGGGCAGTCAGGCGCAGACTTGCCGCCGGAAGCGGCGTCCGGAATTCTGCCGGATAGAAAATAACGGGCGGGGCGTACGGTATTCGTTCGTCCCGCTTTTTTATGTGCTCCAGGCATTGGGGCGTCTGGGAGATAAACGTCCCGGGACTGCCCTGACACCGGGAAAATCACAGTCTGACACCGGAGGAGGTATCCGCCGTGTGACGGGCTCCTGGAGAGGTGCACTCAGAACTCTGGTCTGGCAGGCTGCCGCCGCTTACTGGCAAAACAATGCCCGGCTTTTATCTGAAGGTTTGTGAAAATCAGAAAACCGCCTCTGCGATGTGAGGAGAGTGCGTTCTGCCCAGAGCACTCATCTCCCCGGTTCCGGCCGGCTCAGACCAATGGATACAAAAAAAAGCCGACCGCAACAGTGCTGCCGGCAGAGACAAAACGGTTTTTGCCACGGATCAGTCGCGGGAAATGCGCACTTCGTTCTTGCCGTCGCGTTCTTCAAGCAGGACATCCACGTGCTCTTCCCTGGACGTATTGATGGTGCGGCCAACGTAGTCGGCCTGGATGGGAAGCTCGCGGTGCCCGCGGTCAATGAGAACCAGAAGCTCAACGGAGCTGGGCCTGCCGTAATCAAGGATGGCTTCGAGGGCAGATCTGATGGTTCTGCCTGTGTAGAGGACGTCATCAATGAGAATGACGGCGACACCGGTCACGTCCTGGGGGATGTTGGACTGGCCCACGCGCGGAGAGGCGTCCATGGAAGTCCAGTCATCACGATACAGGTTGATGTCGAGGGTTCCCAGAGCCACCTCGTGATTCACGGTCGAGGAAAGGATTTTCTGCAGACGCCTGGCCAGATCAGCGCCGCGGCGTTCGATGCCGACAAGCATGATGTTTTCGCATTTTTCATGCTTTTCAAGAATTTGGTAGGCGAGACGCTCCAGCGTGCGCGTGATTTCGCCGTCATCGAGAAGGAGCTTGGATTCCATAAAAATCTCCATGCAAATAAAAAGAAAAGGGTTGATTCAAATTATCAGTTTTGCCATCTGCTGAAAAGAGCGAAAAGGCTGTCCGGGTATTCCATTTTCAGAGATAGTTGTTATTTTACAAAATACGGTTATCGGGAGCAGACCCCCAAACGCGTTTGCAGACAGGACTGGTTTCTGATAATCTTACAAATTCCCAGCTCGGGAAAAGTGCGTGAGTTTTTACGGCTCTGCACTGCTTTCTGGATCTTCATTTTCGTTAACATTTTGCCGATCATTGGAGGATTTTTTTCATGATCACCTTAGATGATGCTGCCAAAAAAGAGCTGGACGCATTTTTCTCCAGCCACGCTGATACCAAAAAATCCGTTCGTGTTTTTGTAGCCCCCGGCGGCTGAAGCGGTCCTCCTCTTTCAATGGCTCTGGATGAGCCTGACGACGAGGATGAGACCCAGGAAGTCGGCGGCATTACGTTTTGCATGACAAAAGATCTTTATCAGATGATCGGAGAAGTTTCGGTAGGCCTCAGCTACATGGGCTTCACGATCAGCTCTGAAAGGCCCTACAGCGCTTCGGCGCCTCAGGGGCATGGCTGCAGCGGCTGTTCAGGGGACAGCTGCTCCATCTAACCGCGCGTTCCGCTGCGGCCTGTTTTCCGGATTCTGCCGGGGAACGGGCCGCGCACAGGACGAGCCAACCAGGCGGGAAAAAGGGCGATAGCACCCTCCCTCCGGACTGCCTTTCCCCGGGCAGTTTATATCTCCCGTGGAGGTTTTCCATGATTTCTCTCAGCGATGCGGCCAGGAAGGAGCTGGATGCCTTTTTCAGCGGCAATCCCGATGCCAAAAAATCCGTCCGCGTTTTTCCCGCTCCCGGCGGATGCTGTGGTCCGACGCTGTCCATGGCTCTCGATGATGCAGATGACAATGACGTTTCCGAAGAGATCGGCGGCGTTACCTACTGCATGACGAAGGAACTCTACGAAGCCATTGGCAACATCAGCGTGGATCTCAGTTACCTCGGCTTCGCCATTGTATCCGAGCGCCCCGTTCCTGACATGGGCGGGAGCTGCAGCTGCGGTGGAGGGTGTTCCGGATGCGGCGGCGGATGCCACTAGCCTTCTGTTTTCCGATCCGTACGGTGCCCCAGAGACGACGGGGCACCGTATACTCTTCTCTTTTCAAAGGAGTCATGCCCAATGTTTACTGTTACGCCTAAAGCCAAGAAGGAACTCGACGATTTCTTTGCCGCGAATTCCGACTGCGGCAAGAGCATCCGTGTGTATTTTGCCCCGGGCACGTGCGGCGGTCCCACCGCCACCATGACACTGGACAAGGCCGATGCCGAATATGACGTTTCCGAGGAAGTTGACGGTATCGTGTTCTGCATGACCAAGCCCCTTTTCGCCATGGTCGGTAATGTGACTGTGGATGTCAGCGGCACGGGCTTCGTGGTCAGGACAGACCATCCTTTCGTTCTCGGGCCGTCGGATCATTCCTGTGGCGGCAGCTGCGGCAGCTGTTCCGGCTGCGGTTTCTAAAGATATGACTGCCTCAGGGGCGGCACAGCCGTTTTTTTCAGCCCCGCGGGCATGAAAAACATGCAGACTCGTTTTCCACTGGATACGCAGGAAGCTGTCCTGCATCTTGATCGTGCGGGCCTGGCCACCCGGGCCAGGCTGGCGGCTGAATCCGTCGCCCGCGGGCGCACCGCCGTACTTGTGGCCGGCAGCCGGGAGAGCTTTCAGGCTCTCCAGGGCCTGGCCGTGCTCTTTACTCCGGAACTCTCCGCCAGGCCGGTTCCTCCGGATACCCCGGCGTGGGCCAGGAGTGTCATCAGCCTCCCGCCCGGACTCCTTCTGCGCAGCGGCCCTTCTGTCTGGGCCTCACGCCTGGCGTCTCTCTACGCGCTTTCCCTGGGTGCTCCCCGCATCGTTGTTGCGAGCGCCGGCTCGCTCCTTGTCAGGTACCCACCCAGGGATTTCTTTCTGAATAACACTCTCGAGATAGCAAAGGGAGCTGACTGGCCTCAGGATTTGCTCCTTGACCAGCTCATTGAGTGGGGATTTGTCCGCGTACCCATGGTGACCAACCCCGGCGAAGTCGCCCGCAGAGGTGATATTCTCGATATTTTCGCCCCTGGGTATACGAGGCCGCTGCGTCTGGAGTTCTTTGGCGACACGGTCGACGGGCTGAGAGTTTTCGATCCGGAAAGCCAGCGTTCTGTGGAGGATACGGATTCTCTGACCGTTATTCCGGCGGCTCCCTATCTGAGCGATGCAAAGAGCCTCGACATGGCAGAGCAGCGCTTTCAGAAGCTCTTCCGGGAAGGCAAAATCACGGAAAACATGTCCTATGCCTGCAGAAAGGCCCTGCGTGAAACGGGCAGAGCTCTCATGCCTGGCGTGGTGCACGAAAACGCCTCTCTCCTGGAAGACTGGCTCCCGAAGGGAAGTTTCTTCTTCTGCGACGGGGAGAACGATACCCGCGAGGTGCTGGAAGAGGCCTGGGACGATGCCGCGGAAAAACTTTCCGCGGAAGACGCCTCCCCCCAGCAGCCTTCTTCTCTCTGTCTGCGCAGCCGTGACGCGGCTCCCGTGCAGGGCGGCACAACTGTCTATTCTGAGCCCCTTGTGGTGGGAGTGGAGCAGGCCGGCATCGATATGTGCGAGCATGAGCTGCACTCCTTCCAGGAAGTCTTTACCGATCCCGGCGCCATGGACCGGCCCTGGCTGCAGATGAGCGCGGCCCTGAAGACGTGGATGGCTGAGAAGAACCAGGTGCTGCTCAGCTTTTCCACGGATCGGGCCCGGAAGAAGTTCCTGAAGCTCTGCGAAACAGAGGGCATAGCGCCGCGCCTGCGTTACTCGCCCGATGAGAAGGGACTTTTCGCTCTTCTTTCTTCCTTCAGAAAAGGTTCCGAACTCCTCTGGGACAATTCGATCATTCTCGGGGAAGGAATTCTCTTCCCCAAAGCCGAAAGGTCCGGTACGCGGAGCACGCGCGCCTTCAAGGGCATGGATTCCTTCGAGGATCTGAAAGAAGGGGAGCTGCTCGTTCACCGGGATTATGGCATTGGCCGCTTCAGAGGACTGAAGCGCATTGATATGGCCGGCACGGGCAATGACTTTCTGGTTATGGAATACCAGGGCAGCGACAGCCTGTACGTGCCAGTGGACAGACTTTCCCTTATCCAGCGTTTCAAGGGCGGCGATGGCGCCGAGCCAGCGCTGGACAAACTCGGCGGCTCCCGCTGGAACGCCAGCAAGGAGCGCGCCCGCAAGGCCATTGAGAAGATAGCGGCCGACCTTGTGGAGATGTACGCCTACCGCAAGGTAGCGAAGGGCTTTTCCTATCCTCCTGTGAACGACCTCTACCGCGAGTTCGAATCCACCTTCGGTTTTGAGGAAACGCCGGATCAGGCGAAGGCCATTGCTGACGTCCTCCGCGACATGGAGCGGGAGGAACCCATGGACAGGCTCATCTGCGGCGACGTGGGATTCGGCAAGACCGAAGTGGCGATGCGTGCGGCCTTCAGGGCGGCAACGGAAGGCCGTCAGGTGGCGCTGCTCTGTCCGACGACCGTGCTGGCCGAGCAGCATTATCAGACGTTCAGGGCCAGAATGAGCGGCTTCCCCGTTAACGTGGGGCTGCTTTCCCGCTTCGTGTCCGGGGAAAAGCAGAAGGAAGTCATCCGGGAGGCGGCCAGAGGGCAGATTGATATTCTTATCGGCACTCACCGGCTGCTTTCCTCGGATGTGGAACTGCCCAATCTGGCGCTGCTCATTCTTGACGAGGAACAGCGTTTCGGCGTGCGGCACAAGGAAATGCTCAAATCGCTGAAGAAGAATGTGGATGTTCTGACGCTCACGGCCACGCCTATTCCGAGGACGCTGCAGCTTTCCATGTCCGGTATCCGCGACCTTTCCATCATTGAGACCGCTCCGCAGGACCGCAAACCCGTGGAGTCTCTGGTGCTGAACCGCGACGAGAAGACGCTCAGGGAAGTGGTGAAGCGCGAGATGGAGCGCGGCGGACAGGTGTTCTGGGTCTACAACAGAGTGCAGGGGCTTGGCCGCGTGGCCGAGTTCGTGCACAGGCTGGTGCCTGAGGCCCGTATCGCCATGGCCCACGGCAAGATGAACGAAGAAGAGGTCGAGGACAATATGCGCCGTTTCTGGCATGGCGAGCTTGATGTCCTCGTGTGCACGTCTCTTGTGGAATCCGGCCTGGATTTCCCGAGGGCCAATACCCTGATTGTGGATCAGGCCCAGAATTTTGGCCTCGGCCAGCTCTATCAGCTGCGGGGCCGTGTAGGGCGCAGTGACCGCCAGGCCTATGCCTATTTCGTGGTTCCCGACAAGGATCACCTTACAAAGCTCGCCGAGGAGCGTCTGCGTATCATTCTGGAAATGGACTACCTTGGCGCCGGCTTCAAGGTCGCCATGGAGGATCTCCGTCTCAGGGGCGCCGGCAATATCCTTGGTGAAGCCCAGTCCGGCCAGATTACCAGGGTCGGCCTTGACCTGTATCTTGAGATGCTCGCGCAGGCCGTGGACCGCCTCAGGGGAACGCCCGAGGTGCAGCGGGTTGAGACCGAGCTCAATATCGGCGTTCCCGCCCGCATACCGGAAACCTATATCGAGGACGGTCAGGAAAGGCTCCGTTACTACAAGGAACTCACCACGGCTCCGGACGGCCCGGCCAGGGAGCAGATTGCGCTTTCCCTGCGTGACCGCTTCGGTCCCTTCCCTGAGGATTTCCAGAATTTCCTCGCCGTCCTTGATTTCAAGCAGTTCCTTACCGGACTGCAGGTGCAGAAGGCCGATCTCAGCCTGAAGCATGTCAAACTGTGCTGGGCAGAGGGACAGACCGCTTCGGATCCTGTCAGGATTCTCACGCTGGCCAATCAGACGCACGGCGCGAAGCTTACACCTCCGGCAACGCTCATTCTGCCGGTTCAGTCAGACAAACCCTTCAGGGAGGCGCTTGCCGCCCTGAGGGCGGAGCTCGAGTCTGTGCGCGCCGGAGACGCTTCCGGAGACGGGGAGAAAGCGCAGACGGAACCGGAAAAGGAGAAGAAGGACATTCCGTCCTATCTGAACGTGGAACGCCGCCCGAAACCGCGCAAACCTTCCAGAGTGAAGTCCCCAGCCCCGGATCTCCAGGGCCTTACCGTCAGGGTGGGCGGCGTGAAACGAAGGAAAAAAGTCGCCGGGCAGTCCTAAAGGCCTCAGGATGCCTCAGGGGAACACCTTGCCAAGGGTAAGAGAATGCGGGTAATAAGGAGCCGAATTTTTGCGGAGGATTTCGTCGTGAAAAAATTGCTTGGTTTTCTGCTGATTATCGGCATGGCCATGATCCAGCCGGCCGCTGCCGAGCAGCTCAACAGAGTTGCTGCTGTGGTCAATGGCAATGTCATCACCATGTATGATCTGGAACGCAATTCCTATCCCGAGCTGGCCAGGGCACATATAGATCCCCGAAATCCCGCTCAGAAGGACAGAGCCCGGGAAATCATGAACAAAGTTCTGGACATGATGATTCTGGACGTTCTGTATCAGAACGAAGCCAGGCGCCTCAAAGTCGAAGTCACGGATGCGGAAGTCGACAAGGAAATCACCAATATGTACCAGTCCCGCCGCATGACCAGGGCTCAGTTCGAGCAGTCCCTCGCCCGTGACGGCATGACTCTCACCCAGCTGCGCAGGCAGGTTAAGAGCAGCCTCCTCCGCCAGAGGATCCTGGGGCAGCAGGTCGGGCGCCGCACCATTGTCACTCCTGAGGAAATCAAGGCGTACTACGAGGCTCACAAGAGCACCATGTACAACCGTGAAGGCCTGCACATGCAGGTTCTCATATACAATCCGAAGGCTCCCTATAATGAAATCGCTCCCAAAGTGAAGAGCGGGGCCATAAGCTGGCACGACGCGTTCATGAAATACGCCGTCAACCGTTCGAACAATGACGGCGATGCCGGTGCCGTCCAGTGGAACCGCCTCAATGACGAATGGAAGGGCCGCCTGAACAGCATGCAGCCGGGCGAGGTCACGGATCTTTTCTCCTATAACGCCCAGTTCAAGGCCCAGGTGCGCCTTTTCAGCCCCAAGGGAGATACCAAGCTCAGAATTATGACGCTGCAGGAAGCCACTCCTTTTATTGACGCCAAACTGCGTGATCCAAAGGCTGATTCCCGTCTGGAAGATTTCAACAAGGATCTCATGTCCAAGGCCATCATAGACAGACGTTTTTAGTCTGACGGCGAGAGGTTGATTTCATGACTCTTGAAGAGCTTGGCGCCGCGCTGCGCGCAAAACGCGAAGAGCGCGGCCTGTCCCTGGAAAACGTTTCGGAACGTCTCAAAATTTCCACAAGCCATCTTGACGCCCTCGAGAAAGGCGATCTGTCCGGCATGCCCCATACGGCGTACGCCAAAGGCTTTCTCAGGTCCTACGCCCGCTACCTCGGCCTGCCCGAGGATGAGTACAGGCCAGTCCTGGATTCCCTGAGTCCCGACAGATCCAGTGTCGTGACCGAGCCTCTCTTCGAGCCTGATGTTTCAGCCCGTCCGCACCGCGACACGCGCTGGATTGGCATTGTCCTGAGCCTCGCTCTGGCCTGCCTCATTGCCTGGGCTGTGTGGCGTTTCGGTCTTATCGATTTTGTCGCCAAGGAGAGCGGGATCGGCAATACCGCACAGGCCCCCATGCAGACGAAGAATCCGCAGGATGGCATTGCCGCGGGCGGACAGAACGCCAGTATGGCCGGAAGCCAGGTAACCGGTTCCGTTGATCAGAAGGCCCAGCCCGCCGGGCAGAAGACCGACTCCGGTCTCGGTGACATGCAGGCGCCCGCCCAGCGCACGCCCAACATGCCCGCCGGCGCCGGAAGCGCCACTTCCGCCGGGTCCCCGTCGCTGAACGCCACGGGTGCCGGGCGTCAGCCTCTGGCCGGTGTCGTGCCCGCGGATTCCCCGTGGGGGACGCTGCAGGGCAACGCCACGCTGGCCGGCAAGGCCGGACTCGCCGGGAACGGCACAAAGCCTTCCCCGCAGGCCGCCAATCCCAATATGCCTCCCAACGCGGATCTTTCTGCGCTTCCCGGCCAGCATAAGATCGTACTCATAGCCGAAGAGACCTGCTGGATGCAGGCTACTGCTGACTCCGGGAAACCGGATCAGCACACCATGAAGAAGGGTGAGACCCTGACGTTCCCGTTCACGGCCAAGCTTGTGCTGCGCCTCGGCAACGCCGGCGGCGTGCGTATAATCTACGACGGTCAGGAACTGCAGGACAGGGGCCGTTCCGGCCAGGTCCGCACCATGACCTTCCCGCCCATGCCCCAGTAGAAAGGGGGCAGGAGGCCCATGGACTGGAGCGACACGGGCTTTGTGGTGGCCAAAGGGCTTTTCAGGGAAGCTGACGTGTGGCTCCGCATTCTTTTCCGCGGCCACGGCATGCAGACAGTCTTCGCGTTTGGAGGCGCCCACAGCAGGCGCCGTTTCGTGGGGTGTCTGGACGTGATGAACATCCTCACGTGCCGGGTCTCCCCCTCGCGCAGGGGCACGTACCTGGATCTCGAGGAAGCTGTTCTGGAGAAAGGGCCGGAAAGACTGCGTCACAGTCCGGCTCTCCTCGGGATCGCGGCCAACTGCCTCAAGTTCACGCGGGCTGTCGGTGTGCCGGAACAGTCGGGTGAAGAAGGTTTCAGGCTTCTCTCCGAAATGCTGGCCCGCCTAGAATCCGGGGATGCGCCTTCGGTTCTTTTTCCCCTTTTTTTCCGCCTGCGTCTGGCAGGCATTCTGGGATACGCCCCCGGCTTCGACATCTGCGCCTCGTGCGGCAGGCCTGTCGAAGGCGCGGGGCGTTTCTCTGTCGAGGAGGCCCGTGTGCTCTGTGAGGAGTGCGCGTCCCGTTCACGGGGCGGAGGCATTGTTCTTTCGGCAAAAGCGCTTGACGTCCTGCGGGATGTACAGCAAGAATATCCTCTTTCATGGCCTGCGTCTGGTCTTTCGCCGCAGGACAGGCGCCAGACAGCCCAGGCCATAGATGCCTTTGTGCAGTACCATCTAGGATTCACCTGGGAGCGGGGCCGTTTCCTGCGCGTGTAGGGCGTTCCGCCAAGGAGAGATTTTCATGTTCTTTCAAGACGTAATCATGACGCTCCAGAGCTACTGGGGCAAGCACGGCTGCGTTGTCGAACAGCCCATCGGCGTCGAGTGCGGTGCGGGTACTTTCAACCCGCACACATTTCTGCGCGTGCTCGGACCGGAACCGTGGAGTGTTGCATATGTGGAACCCTGCCGCCGTCCCAAGGACGGACGCTACGGCGAGAACCCCAACCGTCTGCAGAGGTACTTCCAGTTCCAGGTCATTATGAAGCCCAACCCTGAAAACTCCCAGGATCTCTACCTTGGCAGCCTTGGCGCCCTCGGCATCGACACCGCAAAACACGACATCCGTTTTGTGGAGGATGACTGGGAATCTCCCACTCTGGGCGCCTGGGGCCTCGGCTGGGAAGTCTGGCTCAACGGCATGGAAGTGAGCCAGTTCACGTATTTCCAGCAGGTGGGCGGCCTGGATCTTTCGCCTATTCCCGTGGAAATCACCTACGGCCTCGAACGCATCGCCATGTATCTGCAGGGCGTGGACAGCGTCTACGATCTCAGATGGAATGAACGCGTTACTTACGGCGACATCTACCACCAGAACGAAGTGGAGCAGTCGAAGTACAACTTCGACTGCAGCAACGCGGCCATGCTCTTCAAGCATTTCGATGATCACGAAAAGGAATGCCGCTCGCTCATGGAAATGGGACTGCCGTGGCCTGCCTATGACCAGTGCATGAAGTGCTCGCACACGTTCAATCTGCTGGATGCCCGCGGCGCCATCTCCATCACGGAACGCGCCGCCTATATCGGCAGGGTCCGCGCCCTGGCCTCCGGTGTCGCGAGGCTTTACGCCAAGCAGCGCGAGGATATGGGCTATCCCATGCTCAAGAAGTAAGGAGAAGAAGGAATGGCTACTTTTGTTCTGGAAATCGGCACTGAAGAGCTTCCCTCCCGCTTCCTGGCAGGGGAGGAGGCCTATCTCTCCCAGTCTTTTGACACGGCCCTGAACGAAAATTTCCTGGAGCACGGCTCCATCCGCGTGTACACCACGCCGCGCCGCGCCGCCGTCATCATTGACAACCTTTCTCCCGTGCAGCCCACGCGTGAGGAGGAGGTCTCCGGACCGCCCGCCCGCATCGCCTGGAAGGACGGCGTGCCCAGCAAGGCTCTGGAAGGGTTCGCCCGCACCAACGGCGTGGAAGTGAAGGATGTTTATACCATCAAGACCCCGAAGGGCGAGTACGTGGCTGTGAAGAAAACGGTTGGCGGACGCGGTGCGGGCGACATCCTGGCCGATGTCTGCCCCGGCATCATTTCCGGCGTGCCCTTTGCGAAGCGTATGCGCTGGGGGACGAGCTCTTTCACCTATGCCCGTCCCATGCACTGGATTCTGGCGCTGCTCGATGACAGCGTCGTGTCCTTCGAAGTCGGGCCTGTGAAGAGCGGCCGCACCACCCGCGGGCACCGCATCCATGGAGCCGGTCCTTTCGAGGTCCCTTCCGCCAGTGACTACGTTGACGTCGTAACGAAGAAGGGCGGCCTCGTGCTGGACGGCGCCGAACGCCGCAGAATTATCATCGAGGGTGCTGACAGACAGGCAAAGGCCGTAGGCGGCCGCGTGCTCTATACCGAGGGACTGCTCAATGAAGTGTGCGGCCTCGTCGAACATCCTGTTCCCCTTCTCGGTGATTTTGACAAAATCTATCTGGAAGTGCCCCGCGAAGTTCTGGTGACCAGCATGCAGGTGAACCAGAAGAGCTTTGGCCTGGAAGATTCCGCGGGCAACCTCCTGCCGCACTTCGTGACCGTTCTCAACCTCACTCCTCCGGACGTGGAGCTCGTGAAGCACGGCTGGGAGAGGGTGCTCCGCGCCCGTCTCGAGGACGCCCGCTTCTTCTGGCATGAGGATCTGAAGAACAGCTTTGATAAATGGCTTGAGGAGCTCGAGCACGTCGTCTTCATCCGCGGTCTCGGCACCATGGGCGACAAGACGCGGCGCCTTGAGAAGCTTTGCCGCGCCATCGCAGAGAAGTGCGATCCTGCCGTGGCGGACAACGCGGCCCGCGCCGGACGTCTCTCCAAGGCTGACCTTGTCACCAATATGGTGGGCGAATTCGACACGCTGCAGGGCGTCATGGGCGGCATCTATGCAAAGCGCATGGGCGAGAACGATGCCGTTGCCTCTGCCGTGAGCGAGCAGTATCTGCCTGCCGGCCCGGACAGCCCTCTTCCCGTAAGCGCCACCGGTGCCATTCTGTCCATAGCCGACAAGGTAGACACCATGGCCGGCTGCTTCGGACTGGGACTCATTCCCACTGGCGCTGCCGATCCCAATGCCCTGCGCCGCTGCGCTCTGGGCATCATCCGCATTGTGCGTGAGTTCGGCTTCTCCCTCGATATGCGCGATCTGTTTGCGCTCGCCCAGGAAGCCTATGGCGATATCGAATGGAAGCTTTCCCCCACGGAAGCCCTGGACAGGCTTATGGACTTCTTCAGCCTGAGGCTGCGCAACTTCTACCAGAACCTTGGCAAGGAGACGACGCTGGTCGACGCAGCCCTCGGCGCCGGCGTGCGCGACGTGAAGACCTGCGACCTGCGCCTGGAAGCGCTCGCCGCATTCCGCAAGGAACCTGGCTATACCGAGGCCGTGCAGACGTTCAAACGCGTGGCCAACATCATCCGCAAGCAGTCTGACGGCAGGGAGGGAATCCCCGCTGTGTGGCGTAAATCGCTGCTCCAGGAAGAGCCCGAGAAGAAGCTCGCCGATGTGCTGGACGAGGTGCTGCCCGAACTGGATAACCTCTGGAACGGCCAGAACTACGCGGGCATTCTCGCCACGCTGAAGAAGCTCCGCCCCTTTGTGGACGCGTTCTTTGACGGCGTTATGGTTAACTGCGACGACGCCGCGCTCAGGAACAACAGGCTTGCGCTGCTCAAGGCCATGGCCGACCGTTTCTCCCGAGTGGCTGATTTTGCGGCCCTGCAGATCTGACGGTTCCGGGGCGTTCCGGTTCCTCCGGAATGCCCCGTTTTTTACGGGGCCGCGGAATCTGCTGTTTTTCCGGTTTCTGTTTCTTGACAGGTCCGTCATCTTGGCGTATTAACAGCGTCTCACAAATGGAAAAAGCCTGTCAAAGGTTTCTATAGTTTTTATTGGAGGATCATCGTGGCTAATCATAAGTCCGCCCTTAAGCGTCATCGCCAGAGCCTTGTTCAGGCCGGCCGCAATCGCGCTGTCCGCACCCGCGCCAAGAATGCCGTGAAGGCTGTGCGTCTCGCTATTGCCAACAAAGATCAGGCTGCTGCCAAGGAAGCCCTCGTGAAGGCTACTTCCCTGCTCGCCAAAGCCGCTGGCAAGGGTGCCATTCACTCCCGCCAGGCTTCCCGCAAGATTTCCCGTCTTGCCCATGCCGTGAACGGCGTGAAGGCCGACGCTTAGTTTTTTAACTTTTCCCTTGACCTTTTCTCAGCTTGGGAATAGGTTGCTTTGTTGTTTGATGCGCTCGTAGCTCAGCTGGATAGAGCAACAGGCTACGAACCTGTGTGTCGGGAGTTCGAATCTCTCCGGGCGCACCAACAAGGAAATCAGAGACTCCGCAGGCTGTCTGCCTCCGGGGTCTTTTTTTTTGCCCACCGGGCGGGAGCCGTAGGTCTTCTCCCGTGGCCTTGTGGACGGTCCGGACATTACGTAAAATCCGGTCATGGCAAAAACACGAGAAATATACGTCTGCTCGGGCTGCGGAGCGCGCTCCTTCCAGTGGCACGGGCAGTGTCCTTCCTGCGGGGAGTGGAACACACTCCAGCCCGTGGCCGTGCGGCAGGGCTCTCCGGGGAGCGCCTCCCCCGCAAAATCCTCCGTGTCCCAGCGAAACAGCCCGCAGACGCTTGAAAGCGTCACCTGCGAGGGCAGGGAACCATATCCGAGCGGCATAGCCGCCCTGGATCGTGTCCTCGGCTCCGGACTGGTTCCGGGAGCGGCCATCCTGCTGGGCGGTGAGCCGGGCATAGGAAAATCGACGCTTCTTCTGCAGGTTGCTGGCAGTGTGTCAGCGCGCGGGCAGAAGGTGCTCTACGCTTCGGGAGAGGAATCCCTGCCTCAGGTCAGGGCCCGCGCCGAACGGCTCGGCCTGCTCAATCCCCGGCTTATGGCCATGTCCACGTCCTCCATCGAGGAGGTCATCGCCGGCATGGAGGAGGAGAAACCTGCGCTTCTTATCCTTGACTCGGTTCAGACCATGGCCAGCCTTGAGGCCGAAGGGCTGCCTGGCAACGTGAGCCAGGTCAAGGCCGTGGCCACGCTCCTCATTGAGGCCTGCCGGCGCCTCAGCGTGACGGGGGTCATTGTGGGACATGTGACCAAGGATGGCACGCTGGCCGGCCCGCGCATGCTGGAGCATATGGTTGATACTGTCGTGTCCCTCGAGGGGGACAGACGTCAGGTTTTCCGGCTTATGCGTGTGTTCAAGAACCGCTTCGGTCCCAATGAGGAACTTCTTGTGTTCCGCATGGGCCGCCATGGCCTCGAAGTTGTGGATGACCCCTCGACGTTCTTTCTCGAGGACAGGGATCCGGAGCTCTCCGGGACTGCTGTGGTCATGGCCGTGGACGGGCAGAGGCCGCTTGCTGTTGAAGTGCAGGCCCTCGTCTCGCGATCCTTTCTTGCTATACCGAGGCGTGTGGCGCTGGGTTTTGACGTCAACCGTCTGAATCTGCTCCTCGCGGTGCTTGAGAAACGGCTTCATCTCAATTTTTCGCAGGTGGATATCTACGCCAAGGTCGGCGGTGGCATGCGTCTGCAGGAACCCGGCATGGATCTGGCTCTCGTGGCCGCTGTGCTTTCCTCTTATTACGACGTGCCCCTGCCCGAAAAGTGCGTGCTTTTCGGCGAACTCGATCTGAACGGGCAGGCCAGGCCCGTCGCCTCCCAGGAACTTCGTCTCGCCCAGGCCAGGAGGCTCGGGTTTTCCCCCATCGTGCATTCGGGAAAGGGCGGGGTGAAGGGGATATCGGAAATGGCGGCACGGCTTTTTCACAGAAACTGAGGACAGACATGAGCAGCGAAATTGAACGCAAATATCTCTGGGTGACCCGTGACGCTCTCAGAGGCCGGGTAGAGGCCCTGGGCGGAATACCGCAGGGTGGGGCCCATTTTGAATCCAACAGACTCTACGACGATACAGAAGGAAGTCTCACCCGCACCGACAGGCTGCTGAGGCTGAGAACCCGGGAATTGCCTGAGAAGAGTGACTGCCGGCTTACCTTCAAGTCGCCCCTGCCTCCTGTCATTGTTGGAGGAAGGCCGGTCAAATGCCGTGACGAAGTGGAGATAGGCGTCGACGATCCGGACGGCATGGCGCGAATCCTCGGTCTGCTCGGCTACCGCGTGATCGGCGGCTACGAGAAGATCCGTGAAAGCTACCTGATCGGCGGTGCGCATATAGACATGGACGAACTTCCCTTTGGAAGCGTGGTGGAAATCGAAGCCGGGCCGGAGCGCATCGCGGAGCTTGAGAAGGCGCTGGGCCTTGACAAATGCCCGACCAGTGCAAAGAGTTATTACGAATTATTTTTGGAATGGCTCGCAGAAAGGGGACGTAAAGCGGAAAGCCTGTGTGTCTTCGATGAGGAGACGCGCGGGAAGCTCCGCCAGTCCCTTGGCCTTAACTCCTAGCTGAGGAACGCAGTTACCATGTCGGATTTACATAATCCTGACGTCTGTGGCGGTGAAGAAGTCAGTGTTATCGATGAACCGCAGGTGAAAGAACCGCCGCGCTACGCGGTGTACCTGCATAATGATGACTACACGACCATGGACTTTGTGGTGCGCATACTGCGCGAAGTGTTCTTCAAGAGCGAGGAGGAGGCAACCACCCTCATGCTGCGGGTACACAACGAGGGTGTCGCGAAGTGCGGTTCCTACGTGCGCGAAGTGGCTGAAACCAAGGTGTGGCAGGTCCGCACCAGAGCCCGTGAGGCGGGATTCCCGCTGCGGTGCACAATGGAACAAGAATAGTCCGGCTGGTTCCCCGGACGGGAGGAACATTCTTTATGGTGTTCAGCAATACAGTCCAGAAGGTCTTTCGAGACGCAATAAAGGAGTGCCAGAAGCGGCGGCATAACCTGCTGACCGTGGAGCACATCCTTTACGCCTTCACCATGTCCATGCATGGTCGCGTCCTTCTCGAGGGCTGCGGAGCCTCTTCCGCCGTTTTGCGCGAGCTGATCGAGGGATTCTTCCGGTCAAAACTCGAGACGGTTCCTGAAGGCGTGAGCGGAGAAATATCCCAGACCGTCGCCCTGACGCAGGTTATAGAAAGGGCCGTGCGCAGCATGGCCGCCGCAGGCCGCAAAAAGGTCGACCTTGGAGCCCTTCTCGTGTCTATCATGCAGGACGACGAGAGCTACGCCGTGTACTTTATGAAGCGGCAGGGCGTGAACCTGCTGGATGTGGAGACCTTTGTGGCCCACGCCTACAGGGAAGACGACGGTGACTCCGAAGAAGGAGAAAAAGCCGAAGTCAGGGCCGGAGAAGGTCAGGAAGGCGGAGAAAAGGGCGCCAAGGAAAGCGCGCTCGAGAAGTTTTGTGTGGATCTCACGGAAAAGGCACGTCAGGGACGTCTTGATCCCCTTGTGGGCCGTACCCGTGAGCTCGACCGCACCATTGAGGTGCTCTGCCGCAGGCGCAAGAACAATCCGCTCTTCGTGGGCGATCCCGGAGTGGGCAAGACTGCCATGGCCGAGGGCCTGGCGCAGCGCATCGTGGACGGACGCATTCCGGACCGCTTTGCCCACACCTCCATCTATGCCCTCGATCTGGCTTTGGTGCTGGCGGGCAGCCGCTACCGCGGTGATTTTGAGGCCCGTCTCAAGCAGGTGGTGAAGGAGCTCAAGAGCAAGGAAGACGCCATCCTGTTCATTGACGAGATCCATACCATCGTGGGCGCAGGCTCCACGAGCGGCGGATCCATGGACGCCTCGAACCTGCTGAAGCCCCTTCTGGCCAGCGGCGAGCTGCGCTGCATGGGCTCCACCACCTACGACGAATTCCGCAATCATTTTGAGAAAGATCGCGCCCTGGCCCGCCGTTTCCAGCGCATTGACATTCACGAACCCAGCAGGGACGAGTGCTTCGACATCCTGAAAGGGCTGTCTGGCCGCTACGCCTCCTACCATGAGGTGCGTTACACGGATGCCGTGCTGAGAGCCATGGTGGATCTCTCCTCGCGTCATATCCGCGACCGTCTCCTGCCGGACAAGGCTATCGATGTCATGGACGAGACCGGTGCCGCTGTGCACCTCAAGTCCTGCGGCCTGGCCTGCGACAAGCCCGGCTTCAAACCCCAGGAACCCGCGCCCGCCGAGGCGGCTCCCGCTTCCGGTACGGACGGGGATACCGTTCCGAAGGGACTCCACTATGTGGATATCCTGGGCCTCGACAGGAAGGACGCCGCGAAGAGTGCGCCTCAGAACGCCTCTTCCGCTGACGCTGCCTCCGCGAAGGCTGCTGACGGTGCGCAGGAAGAAAAGACGGGCGCCAAGGAAAACCCGGCCAGGCGGCCTCTGGTCACCCTTCAGGACGTTGACCGCGTGGTGGCACGCATGGCTGGTATCCCGCTGCGCAACGTGACAGGTTCCGAGCTTTCCCGCCTGTCCCATCTGGAGCGCGACCTCAAGAAGCGCGTCTTCGGTCAGGACGAAGCCATCGAACAGCTGGTACGCGCCATTCTGCGCTCGCGTGCAGGGCTCGGTTCCGCCAACAGACCGGCCGGCTCCTTCCTCTTCTACGGGCCCACGGGTGTGGGCAAGACGGAAGTGGCCAAGAGCCTGGCAGCGGTCATGGGTATCGGCTTCCTGCGCTACGATATGAGCGAATACATGGAAAAGCACTCCGTGTCCCGCCTCATCGGCGCGCCGCCAGGATACGTGGGATTTGATCAGGGCGGTCTCCTTACCGAGGCCGTGCGCAAGCAGCCGTATTCCGTGGTTCTGCTGGACGAGATCGAGAAGGCCCATCCGGACATCTATAACGTCCTTCTGCAGGTTATGGACGATGCTACGCTGACAGACAACACCGGCCGCAAGACCGACTTCTCCAACGTCATCCTCATCATGACCTCCAATGCCGGCGCCTTCGAAATGAGCCGTCCCTCCGTGGGCTTTGGCTCGCAGTCGGGCAGCCCGGACGAGGCTTCGCACAGGGCTCTGAAGGCTGTGGAGAACCTCTTCACGCCTGAGTTCAGGAACAGGCTTGACGGCATGATTCCGTTCCACAGCCTGACCGAAGATATGATGCTCAGCATCGTTGACAAGTTCATGACCGATATCCGCGATTCCCTGGCTGCCAAGCACGTAAGCCTCTCCCTGAGCCGCAAGGCGAGGGAATGGCTGGCGGACAAGGGCTTTGATCCTCATATGGGCGCACGTCCCCTGCGCAGGCTCCTGCGCAATGAAGTGGAAGACAAGCTGGCCCATGAACTGCTCTTTGGCTTCCTCCGTAAGGGCGGCAAGGCCCATCTGACCCTGAAGGAGGATGAGCTTGTCCTTGCGGAACAGTAGTCCGGAAGACAAACCTCAGTTCCTGAGAGACGCGGGAATGAGCCTGATGCGTGTCCGCCGGTATATGGAGATGCTGCAGTCAGGTTTCCCCGCGTGCTCTCAGGAATGTGATGACGTTCCCCTCTGCAAGGGCGGCGATCTTTCCATTCCTATGCTGCTCGCAGCGTACGGGAAGGGCATTTTCCCATGGTTCAACGAGGGAGATCCCGTGCTCTGGTGGTCCCCCGCCCCGCGCTGCGTTCTCCTGCCGGAGCTCTATCATCTTCCCAAACGGGCAGCGCGTTATCTTAAGAAAACGCTGTTCACCTTCACCATGGACCTCTGCTTCAGGCGGGTTATTGAAAACTGCGCCCGGACGCGGAGCATGACCTGGATTACAGACGACGTGCTCAGCGCCTACTGCGATCTCCACGACGCTGGTTTTGCCCACTCCATCGAAGCGTGGCTCAACGGGAAGCTCGCGGGCGGCCTTTACGGCGTGGCTCTCGGCCGGGCTTTTTTCGGGGAGTCCATGTTCCATCTGGTTCCTGAGGCTTCACGCGGTTCCCTGAACGCGCTCGTGGGGCTTCTGAGGCTGAGAGGCGTCACCATTCTCGACTGCCAGCAGCGCACGCAGCACATTATGGATCAGGGCGGCGTCATGCTCCAGCGGGAGGAATTTGAATCCCGCCTTGACGATGCCCTGGAACCGCGTCCGGATTCCGATGACGCCCTGACCATGGAATACATGTTCCTGGGGGGCAGGGATGGCGTAGCGGATCCCCTGGATGATGCCTGGCCCTATCTGCCATGGCGGACGCACTATCATTATACGGCAGGACACTGGGAACCCGACGGCACAAGATAGAACGTTCAGGGCTTTCTTCCGAAGGGACATCCGTCTATAAGGGAACACGTGCCCGTCCGGCCTGCTGACGGGATAAGGGCTGCTCAGGGGAGAAGTCATGTTTGAACAAAACGAAACCATAGAAGACCGCCGGCGTTTTATGAATGATCTTCAGCTTGCGGGGGAAGCGGCCAGCAGATCCTTCGAGCTGGTGAGCCCGTACAAACCCACCGGAGATCAGCCCGAGGCCATACGCAGTATTGTCGCGAACCTGAAGGCGGGAATCCGTGATCAGGTGCTCCTCGGTGTCACCGGTTCCGGCAAGACGTTCACGATGGCCAATGTCATCGCCCAGTACAACAGGCCCACGCTCGTGCTGGCTCCGAACAAGACCCTGGCTGCCCAGCTGTATTCAGAATTCAGGGCCTTCTTCCCCAATAACGCGGTCGAGTACTTCGTCAGCTATTACGACTTCTATCAGCCCGAAGCCTACGTGCCCGCTTCCGACACGTACATCGCCAAGGACTCGGCCATCAACGACAATATCGACAAGCTGCGCCATGCCGCCACGCACGCTCTCCTGACGCGCAGGGATGTGATTATCGTGTCCTCCGTCTCCTGCATCTACGGTCTCGGTTCGCCAGAGTACTACGCGAAACTGGTCATTCCCGTGGAAGAAGGGCAGCATTTCCCCATGGAAGCGCTCATGAAGCGCCTCGTGGAAGTGCATTACGAGCGTAACGACGTTGACTTTCACCGCGGAACGTTCCGCGTCCGCGGCGACGCCCTTGAGATCATTCCTCCCTACCGTCACGAACAGGCCCTCAGAATCGAGTATTTCGGCGAGGACATCGACTCCATGACAGAGGTGGATCCTCTGACTGGAGACACGCTCGGGCATATTGCCAAGACGGTCATCTTCCCTGCGAGCCATTACGTATCAGCCAGGGATAACCTGCTGCGCACCTGCCAGGATATCCGTGAGGAACTTGGCGGACGCCTCCGGGAATTCAAGAGCCAGGGCAAGCTCCTGGAGGCTGAACGTCTTGAGCAGCGCACACAGCTCGACCTCGAGATGATCGAGGAGCTCGGCTACTGCACTGGCATTGAGAATTACACCCGCCATCTGGATGGCAGGAAGCCGGGCGAGCCGCCGTCCTGCCTCCTCAACTATTTTCCGCCCGATTTTCTGCTCTTTATCGATGAGTCTCACATCACGGTGCCCCAGATAGGGGGGATGTACAAGGGCGACCATTCCCGCAAACAGACGCTCGTGGACTACGGCTTCCGCCTCCCTTCGGCTCTGGACAACAGACCCCTGCATTTTGACGAGTTCCGGAATCTGGTGAATCAGACCGTCTACGTGTCTGCCACGCCGGGGCGCTTTGAGCTCGACGCCGCCCAGGGGCTTGTGTCCGAGCAGATCATCAGGCCCACGGGGCTGGTTGATCCGGAGGTTTCCGTGCGTCCGGTCAAGGGCCAGATAGACGACCTCCTCGGAGAATGCAAAAAGCGTATCGAGCATGGCGAGCGGGTGCTTGTCACGACCCTGACGAAGCGTATGGCCGAGGATCTGACGGACTACTGCTGCAACATGGGCGTGAAGGCCCGCTATCTGCATTCGGATATCGACACGCTGGAACGCCTGCAGATCATCCGCGCCCTGCGTCTCGGCGAATTCGATGTGCTCGTGGGCATCAACCTCCTGCGCGAAGGGCTCGATATCCCCGAGGTGTCGCTTGTCTGTATTCTTGATGCGGACAAGGAAGGATTCCTGCGGTCGACAGGCTCGCTTATCCAGACCTTCGGCCGCGCCGCGCGCAATACGCATGGCCAGGTCATCCTCTACGCGGACACGGTGACCGATTCCATGAAGAAGGCCATGGACGAGACGAACCGCCGCCGCGCAAAGCAGATAGCGTACAACGAGGAACACCACATAACGCCGCGCAGCACGAAAAAGTCCATGGATTCGCCTCTGGACGCTATTTACGAGGAATCAAAGGCCAGTGCCCAGAAACAGGGCAGGGGCCGCGGCAGAAAGCGCGGAAAGGCGGAGGAAGCTCCGGCGACGGCCGAAGAGGCAGCCGAACTGGTGGCAAAACTTGAAAAGGAAATGCGCCGCAAGGCCAGGGACCTGGAATTCGAGGAAGCCGCGCAGCTGCGCGACCGCATCCGCAGCCTGCGTGAACGTATGGTTTCCCTTCCGGAATAGGAGAACGTCATGGCACAATCGAGTGGGATGCTCCCGGGTATGAAAAAAAGCGGGACTGAGAGTCTTGAGGAAATACACGGCCGGATGGATGCGCTCGTCCGCGTGCTGGAGCATCACAACTGGCTCTATCACACCATGAGCGCTCCGGAAATTTCGGACGAGGAATACGATCAGCTCTTTGCGGAGCTCGTGAAGCTCGAAAAGGAATATCCCGCTTTCAAATCGCCGCATTCCCCCACGCTGCGCGTGGGCGGATCCCTTCTGCCCGGCCTTGAGCGCCGCCGTCACGAGGAGCGTATGTACGGCCTCGAGGACGTCTTCAGCACGGAAGAATGGCACGGTTTTGTAGACCGCATGGTGAGGGCTCTCCCTGATGTCCCCATGGAATTCTGGTGTGATCCCAAGCTGGACGGCCTGGCCCTTGAGCTTGTCTATGATGACGGCGTCTTCGTCTGTGCCATCACCCGTGGCGACGGCGAGGAGGGCGAAGTTGTCACCGAAGCCGCGCGCACTATTCACAGCATTCCCCTGAAGCTTCATGGTGACGGTCCTTTTCCGAAGCACATCTGTGTGCGCGGTGAGGTCGTCATTTTCAAGAAGGAATTCGAGGAAATGAACACGCGGCGCAGAAAACAGGGGGAGACCGTGTACTCCAATCCCCGCAACGCCGCTTCGGGCTGTCTGCGCCAGCTTGACGTCTCCCAGGTACGCGGAGTGCCGCTCACCTTTCTGTCGTACAGCATGGGCGCTGCCGACTGGGGAAAAGCCTCCCCCGCGCGCACGCATGCTGCTCTCATGCATCTTTTTGAGAGCTGGGGCTTTTCCACGCCGCCAGGCGGCGCTGTCTGCCGCGGCCTCCCTGAAGTAGAGGCTTATGTGGAAGGCGTGCACGAGAAAAGGCCGCAGTACCTCATGCAGATTGACGGCGCTGTGGCCAAGGTCAACGACCTTGAGGCGCAGAAGGAACTTGGCTTTACGGCCAGGGCGCCGCGTTTCGCCGTGGCTTTCAAGTTTCAGGCTGAGCAGGCTGAAACGATTCTGAGGGATATCGAGGTCCAGGTCGGACGCACGGGCGTGCTCACGCCCGTGGCGAAGCTCGATCCCGTGGCTGTGGGCGGTGTCATTGTTTCTTCCGCCACCCTGCATAATGAGGACGAGGTGCGAGCCAAGGATCTGCACATTGGAGATACCGTGATTGTGCAGAGGGCCGGCGATGTTATACCCGAAGTGGTGCGCGCTGTGCCGGAAAAGAGGCCGGAGGGTGCCCGTCCGTGGGTTTTCCCCAGCACCTGCCCTGTCTGCGGCAGTCCCGTCCACAGGTACGTGAAGCTCGACTCCAGGGGCAATGAAGTAGAAGGTCAGGCCTGGATCTGCGACAATGTTTCCTGCCCGGCCGTGCGGAAGCGCGCCATGGTGCATTTTGCCTCACAGAGCGGGCTCGATATCAAGGGTATTGGCAAGGAATGGATAGAGCGGCTCGTGGATGACGGACGGCTCAATTCCCCGGCTGACTTCTTCACGCTGACCGAGGGAGATCTCCTCGGATATGAGAAGATGGGCAGGGTGCTTGCCAGAAAGTTCATCGACGCTCTGAATAAAGCCAAGGAGGCGCCGCTCTACAGGCTCATCAGTTCTTTGGGGATTCCCCACGTGGGGCTGCAGACGGCCCGTATTCTGGCCGGGCATTTCAGCGATCTCGGCGCCCTGGCGAATGCTTCCCTGAGGGAAATTGCCGATGCCCTTTATGTATCGAAGTCCGCGGGCAGTCTGCCCGCTGCCGTGCGCGCGTATTTCCGCGATCCCGCCAACAGGAACAGAGTAGAAAGTCTCCTCTCCCTTGGCCTTTCGACCGCACAGCGTATCCGGGATTTGAATATTCCGGGACTTGACGGCAGGAAGGCTGATCTTCTGGCCTCCCGTTTCGGGACTCTGGACGCTCTGGCGGACGCTTCCTATGACGAAATCGCCGATGTTCTGTCTCCCGTCAGAAAGGGCAAAGCCGTCGTGGCAGAATCCGTGCACGACTTCTTTATGACGCCGGCCAACCAGGAGATGATCGCGCGCTTCCGCGCAGAGGGCCTGTGGCCGCACAGCGTGGAGAAATCCGACGGAGAGGAGAAGACGGCCCCGGAGGAGGCATCGGCACTGGCTGGAAAGCGTTTCCTCTTCACGGGCACGCTGAGCGTTCCGCGTTCGCAGGCCCAGCATATGGCAGAGGAGAAGGGAGCCATTATCGTCGGGTCAGTTTCGAAGAAACTGGACTTTCTCGTCTGTGGCGAAAACCCGGGGAGCAAGCTCGACAAGGCAAGGGAGCTTGGCGTGCGCGTGCTTGACGAAAAGGAATTCAGGGAACTTCTTGGCTGAGAAGGAGGGAACCTTCTTGCGCGGAGGCTTTCCCGTTTTTATATTTGAGGCGCGGGCCGGCATGAGAGCCGTCCAGTCCGCTTTTGGGAGGATATTTTATGAGTTTGCCAGTTATTGTTGTGGGTGCGGGCGGCCGCATGGGTAAGGCCATCTGCGGTATTGTTGAGGAAGATCCTGAACTCAGTCTCGTCGGCATGGTCGAGCGCCCTGAATTTCAGCCGGCCGGAGCCCCCGCTGGCTGCACGGTCTCCGATGATCTGGACGCAGTCCTGCAGATGGTTTCCGGGAAGGCGGCGGTCATCGATTTCACAGCTCCTGCCGTGAGCGTGAATTCGGCGAAGATCTGCGCCAGGAGAGGAGCGTTTCTCGTTATCGGCACGACGGGTCTGAGCGATGAGCAGAAAGCCGAGATAGCCGGATACGCCAAAAAGACCCCGGTGTTCTGGTCTCCGAACATGAGCATCGGCGTCGCTGTTCTGCAGAAGATCCTGCCCCTGCTTACGGAGAGCCTCGGCCCCGATTACGATGTGGATATTCTGGAAATCCACCACAACCGCAAGAAGGACGCCCCCAGCGGCACGGCTCTGCATCTCGGCGAGGCCGTGGCCAAAGCCAAGGGCTGGGATCTCGCAGACGTGCGCTGCTCCGGCCGTGACGGAATCATAGGTCCGAGGCCGAAAAAGCAGATCGGCATTCAGGCGCTGCGCGGCGGTGACGTCGTGGGCGTGCATACAGTTTACTTCATGGGACCCGGCGAGGAAATTGAGGTCACGCACAGGGCCCAGTCCCGCGATAATTTCGCGCGGGGAGCCGTACGCGCTGCGAAGTGGCTGTCCAAACAGGAGCCTGGCAGGCTTTACAGCATGAGCGACATTTTCTAGAAAAAATCTTGATTTTTTCATTAAACCGGCTAACAATTTCGACAGCGCGGATTCAGGCGCTGAAAAATTGTTAGACCGGTTTTTTGTTTTTTTGAGGCCGGTGCAGGGGGAAAACGATGCCGCAGGTGGCCGCCCGAATCAGTGATGAACAGGAACGCTGGCTGAAGGATTATTTCAGGACCAAAAGCGCAGGAGCCGAATTCATTCTGCCCTGGGCCGTGGACACGTTCTTCCGGGCCATCACCAATACCAAGGCTGTCTTTGAACCCGCTGAGCTGAAGACCATTGTCGAGGCCTACAAGGATGTGAAGGTCACGCCGGATTCCACGAGCAAGTCCTACCTCATGCTTCGCGTTATGGGAGCATGTGACAAGAACCATGCCAATGAGCGTTTTGGCGCGAGCCGCAGCAGCCTGGAAGCAAAACTGCGCTACCTCGATGAAACTCAGGCAACGGCGCTCATGGTCTGGGCCAGCGCGTACTGGGTATCCCGCAACTGCACGGCGACCTCACTCGACGAGTACATCCGCAAATACTGATGATCCCGGCTCCACGTCAGAAAATGTCCTTCTGTTTCCCCTATGGGCAGAAGTTTTTTTTGTTTTTGCCGGCGTTCAGAAGAGTGGTTCTTCCCAGCTCCCTGGGGAATTTCGTGTTCAGTCCCTGTCCGTACGGCAGGGTGCCTGACTGGCCGGTGACAGCCGGCTTACCGGTCTCTGTATCCCCTGGGGTGTCAGAGAGTCTTTCTTTCTGCCGGAGCGCAGCGTACGCAGCCTTTTCTTACGCTCAGGGTCAGTCCGCCGGGCATCTGGAAGACGCGGGGGCGTCCCCTTTCGATCCAGGCTTCGTCAAGTTTCCACAGAGCCTCGGCCCGGGCCTGTCCGCCACTTCCACGCGCGATGTGTCTCACCGCTTTCATATACAGTCTGAGGCGTAGCGCGGCCGGCAGGCTCTGAAGGAGTTTTTCAGGTAGGATAATGGCCGTGCCGTTTTCAGAGTGTTCCTCAATCCAGGGAGTCGTCATGAGGGCTTTTCCCAGCTCTTCCTCAAAGAAGGCAGCGTCTGTCTGGGCGAGCCTCGCAAGCCGGATCAGGGACGCGTCAAGGGACGGGTTTTCGCGGCGCAGAATCGGCAGAACTTCATGGCGGATCCGGTTGCGCGTGTAGCGTGTGTCCGCGTTGCTTTCGTCCTCACAGTGCGGCAGGCCGAGCAGGCTGAGCAGCCTGCGGAGCCGCAGAGGGTCTGTGTGGAGAAGCGGACGCAGAAGATGACGTTCGTCATCCCTGGGGGACATGCCGCCAAGCGCCGGCCAGCCGGTGCCGCGCAGAAGACGCATGAGCATATCCTCGGCCAGATCACCGGCGTGGTGTGCCGTGAGAATGAAGTCAGCGCCCACTCTCCGGCGTTCCTCCTCGAGAGCCAGATAGCGGAGCCTGCGCCCGGCTTCCTCGGTTCCCTGCTTTTCTCTGGCCGCGGCTCCGGTCACGTTCAGGGAAATGGTGCGGCAGGGGATGCCGAGCCACCCGCAGAGGCGTTCAGCGAAACGGGCCTCCTCCGCCGCGGACGGCCTCAGATTGTGATTGCAGGTAAGGGCGGAAAGCGTGAAAGAGGGTTTCCCGCGAAAGCGCCGGTAATTGCGGACCAGAGCAGAAAGCACGGCGAGAGCCGTGGAGTCAGCTCCCCCTGAAACGGCACAGAGCAGGTGCTCGCCGCCGGACAGGCCGAGTTCCCCAAGTTTTTTTTCGAAGGACAGAACAAAGAGGGCTGCCCGTGAGGGCAGCCTGTCAAGGGACGGAATTTTGTCGGCGAAGGGGGCGGGCATGGTCGTTACACGCTGATGCCGAGGCCCGAGAGAAAGTCATTCATCCGGTGGATCATGGCGAGCATCAGCCTGTCGTCCGCATAGGTGATGCAGTCGCAGCGGATTTTGTTCCTGGCGCGAACCAGAAATTCCAGGTTCAGGCTGCTGCGCATGACTTCCAGGGCCATGACATGCGGGCCGCATGTCGTGGCGTGTTCCTTCTGCAGGGGGGTAAGGAGGTCATCGGGCACGGGTATCCAGAAGAGATGGTCTATGCTTGCCTGGAGCTTTTTTTCCCTGAGGGCCTTTTCAATGGTCTCAATGTCCTTTTCGGAGAGTTCTGTGACCGTGTACTGTCTCATGTTAGCCCTCCTGCCCGGCAAGACCGCCGAAGCCTGGAGCGGGGACGTGCCCGTCTTCCTCTCCGTTTCTTTTCTTTTCAGCCTCGGCCCTGGCGTTTTCCCTGTCCTCGAAAGCGTTGAAGCGGCTGGCGCAGTGTCTGTCGAGATTGAAGATATTCTGAATGGCGATGATGCGGCGGCTGTGCTCGGCCTTGTCGCCTTCCTTGAGGTAGGTGAGCGGCTCGTGCAGGAATTTCTTCTGCAGAGCCTGGGCCATGGCCATGAGGGCATCCCGGGTGGTCTGATCCGTGGCGCCGAGCCGGCGCATGGCACGGGCGACTTCTTCCTCGCAGGCCAAATCACCGCGGTGGATGAGTTCCTTGATGGTAGGCTGCACGTCCAGTCTGCTGACCCAGTCTGAGAACTCATGTACCTCGTCGTCGACGATTTTATCAGCTTTTTCGGCCTCGGCACGGCGGCCGGCCATGTTTTCCTGGACGACTTCCTTGAGATCATCGATGTCATAAAGATAGACATTGTCCAGGCCGTTGACGTCGGGATCCACGTCGCGCGGGACGGCGATGTCGATGAAGAACATAGGTCTGTTGGCGCGGTTCTTCAGGACCGTCCGGATGTCCCTCGCGTGAATGATGGGATCCTGCGAACCTGTGGAGGTGATGACGATATCCACGTCCAGCAGATGGCGCGCAAAGTCCTCAAAGGGAACAGCACGTCCGTGATAGAAGCTGGCGAGTTCTTCCGCATGGGCGAAAGTGCGGTTGGCCACGATGATCTCATCGACGCCGTTCTGCATGAGGTGCGTGGCCGCGAGTTCGGCCATTTCGCCGGCGCCGATGAGCATGGCCTTATGTCCCTGCATGGTGCCGAAAATACGTTTGGCGAGTTCAACAGCAGCGAAACTGATGGACACGGCTGACGAAGCCACGGCTGTTTCCGTGCGCACGCGCTTGGCCACGGAAAAGGCTTTGTGAAGCAGATGGTTCAGGATGACGCCAGTGGCGTGGCAGGCCGATGCCTTGCGGTAGGCGGCCTTGAGCTGGCCGAGAATCTGGGGTTCACCCAGAATCATGGAATCGAGACTGGAGGCAACGCGGAAAAGATGTCTGACGGCTTCTTCGTTTTTGTACGTGTAGACGTAGCGTTCAAGGTCTTCGACCTTGGCGTTGCGGACGCCGGCCCAGCTGTTCAGCATCTGACCAGCCAGATCGCCTTTGCCCATGGCGAGGAGTTCCACGCGGTTACATGTGGAAAGGATGAGAGATTCATGGATGGCACCACCGAGGGGCAGAGCCCATGTGCCGGGATCGGTATACTTGACAAGAGCGAAACGCTCACGGACGTCCACGGCAGCGGTGCGGTGGTTCAGACCAACTAAGACAATATCACAATCCATGGGGCTAATTCCTGATGAAAGCGTGGTGGCTGTTCATGAAGAGGTTGACGACGATGAAAGAGAGTGCGCTCAGCGTGAAGATGAGGATCATCATTTTCGCGGGTTTGCGTCCGCGCCACCCGCGGGCGAGGCGGTTGTGGAAGAGAATGGCATAGAGCGCCCAGGTAAAGAGGGTGACTATCTGCTTGGGATCGCCCGTGACCGTTCCCCCGAAGACAGGGGCTGCGTAGAAGAAGCCGCACACAAGGCCGATAGTGTAGAGGGGGAAGCCGGCCAGCGTGGACAGGGCATTGATTTTGTCCAGAATGGAAAGGGCAGGCATGTCCTGGATGAAGTGGGGCAGGGGAAGCTTCGCCTTGATGCGGTAGTCCAGATAAAGGAAGATAACACCCGCCGCAAAGGCCAGGGTTATGAGCGCAAGACTCAGGAAAAAGGGCCCTACGTGCAGGGCGTAAAATGACGTTTTGAAGGTATCCGGGACTCTGACGATGATAGCCAGCGTCGGGGCGGAGAAACCGTAGAGCAGGAGCGAAAAGATGGAAGCAAAAATAACGGGGGTTTCCTGCTTCATGAAGATCCAGAGTCCGATGCCGCAGAGCACGAGGAACCAGGCCAGCATCTGAAGATAGGCGCCTACGGACAGGCCCCCTTCTGTCTGGGCGTGGAAGCCCGTGAAGAGAATGATGGTCTGGAAGACGATGCCGGCTACAGCGGAAACGGCAGCCAGACGCCTCACACGGATGCTCCGGCAAATCATACCGATCATACCCAGCACTCCGGCGACGGAGTAAAGCAGGAGAGTCAGAAGCGTGGAGATTTCAGGAGAGAGGATGGAGTGCATGCAGTAATTCCTCTGTGTGTGAGCGCAGCTCTTGCGGAAGGCGGGCATTGAGCAGGCTGGCGGCCTGTTCCCAGTGGTCGTCTGCGAGTGCATCCTCGAGACAGCGATCCGAGAGACTGCGGAAAATGTCGCGGTTCTGATCCGACGGCCAGCCGAGGGACAGAACAAGGGGCCGCAGAGCGGCCATGAGGTCGGTGATGCGTTCCTTGCGGGCGAGCCAGGCCTCGAGTTCCTTTTTCCAGCGCCGCGCCAGAGCCGGGCTCGCTCCGCCCGTGGAAAGGGCGCAGCAGAGGGTGCCCCTGCGGGCAGCGGCCGGCACATGCAGACTGCCGAGGGGCGGGTTGTCCGTGCAGTTGCAGAAGATGCGCCTTTCACGGCAGAGGCCGGCGACGCGGGCGTTCAGAGCGTGATCGCCTGCGCAGGTATACACAAGTTGAACATCCTCAAGCATATTGTCAACAAAAGGTCCTGGGAAAATCCGCACGCTGATACCAGCTTCTCCGGCGCTCTTTATGAGTTCGCCGCCTTCCCCGTCCGGCCCGCGGGGGTCAATGATGGTAACGGCGGCCGGGGCTGCGGGAATGAGCATGGCCAGTTTACGCCGGCCGACCGACCCGAAGCCGATAATGAGGACGCTGAAGCCCTCGAGCGAAAGGAAGAGAGGATAAAGCTGACCGGGCATGCATAACTCCGCAGGAAAAGATTCCCCCTGGAGGGATGTGTAAGGGTTGCCTTTTACTGCAAAAGCAGAAGCATGGCAACGAAGGGTGTCACGTTTCACGGAGCTGACGCATCAGGGGCCCGGACCGAGGGCCACCGATGCGGAACCCGCCTTATCCGGGCGGATCGGAACGGCCGCTCTGGCGGGCACATGGCCACGCTGATGGCACCCTGGCGTTTGGGGTGGGAGTCTGCAGGCCGGAACTGCACAGACGCTGGCGGCATGAAGGCATTTTCCCGGAAGCAGGCCGGAGGACTTAAGCAGGCAGCATAGAATTTGAAATGAGCGGGACATCATCCATTGTGAAGAATACCCGTAAAACACATCCATATGAAGATGCCGGGTCCGTCATTATCACCTGCCCCTGCGGCGTACGTCGTGGAACTATGTCAGAATGCCGGGATTTTTTTGGGTTATGTCCGTTCTGTCACGTTCCACCGCTGCCGAAAACAATAAACGATCTTGAAGTCAGTCCACGGCACGTGTAAAAAGAAAGGCTACTGCTTTTTGCGAGGAGTCTTTCGTGAGCACGCCGGAAGAGCGGAGCGAATCCGCGGAGAACAGGCCCATCATTGAGATCCGGGGCCTTGGCAAATGGTTTGATACCAAGAACGGGCGTATCGATGCCCTGCGGGATATTAACCTTTCCATAGAAAAAGGTGAGATATTCGGCATCATCGGCCGCAGTGGGGCGGGAAAGAGCACGCTTGTACGCTGCATCAATATGCTTGAGCGCCCGACCGAGGGAAAGGTGTATTTCGAAGGCCGCGATATGGGTGCCCTGTCTCAGGGCCAGCTCAATATCGTGCGCCGTTCCATGGGCATGATATTCCAGCAGTTCAACCTGCTCATGCAGCGCAATGCTCTGGACAACGTTTGTTTTCCCATGGAGCTTGCCGGCGTCTCCAGAGCAAAAGCGCGCAAAAAGGCTGCCGAGATGCTTGAGCTCGTCGGGCTCGAAAAACGCGCCAGCGCGTATCCTTCGCAGCTTTCCGGCGGCCAGAAGCAGCGCGTGGCCATCGCGAGGGCTCTGTCCACTGAGCCGCGCGTCCTGCTCTGCGACGAGGCCACCAGTGCCCTCGACCCGGAGACCACGGATTCCATTCTGGGGCTTATCCGGGACATCAACAAACGCCTTGGCATCACGGCAGTGGTAATTACTCACGAAATGGACGTCATCGAGAAAATCTGCAGCAAGGTCGCCATCATCAGCAAAGGCGTTATTGCCGAAACAGGCACAGTGAACGAGGTCTTCTTCCACCCCAGAAGCGAGATAGCCCGCAGGCTCGTGGTGCCGGAAGCCCTGCACCCCGACAAGATGAAACTGCCCAAGCTTTACAGGCTCATCTTTGACGGGCAGTCAAGCTTTGACCCCGTTGTTTCCAATATGGTGCTGGCCTGCGGAAAGCCCGTGAACATCATGTACGCGAGCACGCAGGATATCGGCGGCACTGCCTTCGGCCAGATGGTGCTGCAGCTGCCTGAGGACGAGGAAAGCATCGCCCGCATACAGGCGTATGTGAAGGAACACGGCCTGTACCTGGAGGAATTCACGCATGCTTAACCAGGCTCTTATCGACCTCCTCTGGGAGGGAACGCTCGATACTATTTACATGACCCTTGTCTCGACGTTTTTCTCCTATGTGTTCGGGATGATCATGGCAGTCATTCTTGTCATCACCAGGGCGGACGGCATACGCCCGCATCCCGTCATTTTCCGCGTGCTGGACGTCATCGTGAACCTGACACGGTCGTTCCCTTTCCTTATTCTTATGATCGCCATCATTCCCTTCACCCGCTGGCTCGTGGGAACCACCATCGGCAATAACGCCACGGTCGTTCCCCTGGTCGTGGCTGCGGCTCCTTTTGTGGCCCGTCTGATTGAGCAGTCCCTTCTTGAGGTGGACAGGGGTGTCATTGAGGCGGCCCAGTCCATGGGCGCCAGCACATGGCAGCTCATCTGGAAGGTTTTCATTCCCGAGGCAACGCCGTCGCTCATTAATGGCAGCGCCATCGCCGCCACCACCATTCTGGGTTATTCGGCCATGTCCGGTGCCGTGGGCGGCGGCGGTCTGGGCAAGCTGGCCATCATGTACGGTTACAACCGCTACCAGAATGACATCATGTTCGCCACGGTCGTCCTGCTCATTATCATCGTGCAGCTTCTGCAGAGCTTCGGCGACTGGGCCACACGGCGTTCCGACCGCCGCATCAAGTAGGTTTCCCCCGGCAGGCGCCGCATGAAGCGGCTCTGCCTGTTCTTCTCTTCCGGATCGCCTGGTTGGGGCGATTCACGAACTGTATTCCGAGGTTGACAGCATGAAAACGTTTCGTTCTGCCGTTGTAACGGCTCTCGTGGCTCTGGCTCTGACCATCTGCGGCTCTGACTCCGCTTCCGCCGCGAAGGTCATCAAAATTGGCGCTTCTCCGACGCCGCATGCGGAAATTCTGCGTGCCGCCGAGCCTCTTCTCAAGGCCAAGGGCTATGAAATGCAGATCGTCGAGTACGCTGACTATGTACAGCCCAACGTTGCCCTGAACAGCGGCGAACTCGACGCCAACTACTTCCAGCACAAGCCCTATATGGACGACTTCAACAAGCAGAAGGGCACCAAGCTGGTAGCCATGGCTTTTATCCACTATGAGCCCTTCGGCATCTACGGCGGCCGCTGCAAGGATCTGAATAAGCTGAAGGACGGCGCCATCGTGTCCGTGCCCAATGACACGACCAACGAAGCCCGTGCCCTGCTTCTTCTGAATGACCGCGGCCTTATCACCCTGAAGAACAAGAGCCTCACCGCCACCCGTCTGGACATCTCTTCCAATCCGAAGAACCTCAAGATTGAGGAAATCGAGGCTCCCCAGCTTGTCCGTTCCCTGCCCGATGTGGACATCTCCATCATCAACGGCAACTTCGCCATGCTGGGCGGTCTGAAGGTGAAGGACGCTCTGGCCGCCGAGAAGAATGACTCTCTCGCCGCCGCCACCTTCGCCAACATCATCGCCGTGCGCGCGGGTGACGAGAACCGTCCCGAGCTCAAGGCGCTCTGCGAGGTCCTGAAGAGCGATCAGATCAAAAAGTTCATGCAGGACAAGTACCAGGGCGGCGTTGTGCCGGCCAAGTAACATCACTGTCCCTGAGATAATAAAGCCCCGCCCGCTCCCGTATGGGAACCGGAATGCGGGGCTTTTTTTGTGCATCTGGCAAGGTGCATTTTCATGGGGAAGAGTTCTGGAACTGTCCTGACATCGGGAAAGCCGCGGACGGACGCCAGTGCGTCCGCCATGGAACGGCCGGAGAGGAACAGCGGCCTGCAGGTGAAAGCGCAGCGCCGGGGGCATCATATTCGGGAAGAACTGAAGCTTTTCCCGGCCTGCACCTTCCAGCGGGTGGAATGCTGTCATCGTGAGACAGTGTGCTGCCTCCGGTTTCCCCGTGCCCCGGTCTACCCATCCGCGTCAAATAAAAAGGGCGGCACTCAGGGCCGCCCGCAAAGTTTTCGGTGTATGAAGATAGGTTAGAAAATGAAGCTTGTGGCGTCCGAGAAGATGAAATAGCCGGACACGAAGCAGAGGATAAAAGCCGCGATGATTTCCGGCTTGTGACGCAGAGGCATCGGGGATCTCGATACGAGGAACCAGATCAGGCAGGCGACAAGGGCGGGAAGAAAACGGAGGGCATACGTGACGCCTTCATCGAGCCCGAGATCAAAGGAGCCTGTGGAAATCATCTGCCAGAGGTCAGCGACCACGGTAAGGAGGTAGAGTCCGCTGATGAATATCCAGGCAACAAAGGCCCAGCGGGCGCACCAAGGAATCATATTATTGTAGTAGTCACGGCCAAAATCGTCCCTGCGGCGGCGTACGAGGAGCCAGACCAGGGCGAACGCTGCGGGCATTCCGGCGATCAGCGGGAAGAAGAGTCCGCAGGCGTAATCAAGCGGTGAAGGGAAAAGACGGAAGTTGAAGAGCTCATACAGATTGAGTTCTGCGGCGTTTGGAAGATCCAGAGCGGAAAAAAGGCGGATGGAGCCGAGGATCGCAACCACGGCCAGCGTTCCGTTGATGCCGGAGAGCAGAGCCAGGCTGCCGTGTATAATTTTATGTGATTTGAAAGGTTTCCAGAGCGCGAAATGGAGGCTCGAGGTGACAACCGCGATGCCAAGGCAGCCCCAGCCGAGCTCGATGATCTTGCCGAGGTTGGACCTCGGAACATAGCTGTCCGTATTGAAGAAGATCCATATCCGTGCGCCTATGAGCAGGCACCATCCGAGGATAAGCCCCAGGGTGGCGAGCTGCTTCGCGCACTTGTCAAAGGCAGAGCGCTGGGCGTGCACACCATGAATCTGAAGGAAACCGACCATGTACCCCATCCCCGCATAGGCGAAGAGTGTGCTTACGACGAAGGCTACAATGACGGGCGGAAGAATAGCAGCCAGTGCCGGATTGAAACTGAAGAAAGCCTCTAACGAATTCATAAGCCTTAAACTCCCAGAGTGGGCGGGAAGACACAACGGTTCCTGCAGATATGTGACGCGAAGATTATTGAAATCCGATGAATCATTGCCTTAAAATAGCCTGTCTTGCAAGTTTGACGGCGATTTACAGGCCGGGAGCGTGGAAAAAACATGGAAAGGAAAGGAAAGGCGGGGGAGAAGCGTAAGACAGTCCTTTCTCCGGAAACGGAGTCTCTCCTGGAAGAATTCCTTCTGTATTTCGGGACGAGGCGCAACGCTTCCCCCGCTTCCCAGATGGCCTACGGCACGGATCTCAGGAACTTTGCCTCCTTTATGAAGCGCCGCGGGACTGATCTCGGAAGCCCGGAAAGGGTGACCGCTCGTGACGTACAGGCCTGGGTGGCCTGGCTCTACCGAAAGGGGGAAGCGAAGAGTTCCATGGCCAGGCGTCTTTCAGCGGCGCGTACGTTTTTCCGCTGGCTGAAGAGGACGGGCAGGGTGGAGGAATCCGTCGTTCAGAGTGTGCACAATCCCCGTCAGGATCAGTTTTCCCCGAAAGCGCTCAATGTCGATGAGACGATGCAGCTTCTGGACGGCGGTGGGCGGGCACAGCTGCCAAGGGCAAGAGGCACCACATCCGAACAGGCCGAGGCTCTTCACGCCCGAGACATCGCTCTTGCCGAACTGCTCTACGGTTCAGGACTGCGCATTTCCGAGGCTCTGGGACTTAATAACACGGACGTGGATCCAGACGCGGGATACGTGCGTGTGCTCGGCAAGGGGAGCAGGGAGCGCCTTGCCCCTCTCTCAGACACGTCCAGGGAAACGCTGGCCATTTGGAAGAAAATGCGCCCCCTCATTGCCGTTCCGGAGGAACCCGCGCTCTTTACGGGGGCCAGGGGAAAACGCCTCGACCGCCGCGAAGCCCGCCGCATCCTGGAGGAACTTTGCCGCGCGGCCGGCCTTGACCGCACTATTTCACCGCATGTGCTGAGACATTCCTTTGCCACACACCTGCTTGCGGCGGGCGCCGACCTGCGTGCCGTCCAGGAGCTCCTTGGCCACGCCAGGCTCAGCACCACGCAGCGCTATACCCAGATAAGCCTTGAACACCTTATGAAAGTGTACGACAGCAGCCATCCTCTGGCGCAGGAAGATGGCGGAAAGGAACAAAAGTAGGGATTTGTGTAAAAAATCACAAATATATTCACAGAGTGATTCTCCCCGGGAACGTTTTGCTCCCTGTCCCTGGAAAGGACGAAAGGAGGGGCGGAGCGGTTTCTTTTTTGGTCGGATCAAAGAAAAACCAAAAAAGACGTAAAACCGTTTGTCCGGACTCTTGGCATTCTGCTGAGCTTGTGCTATCTTTAACAAAGTTTTTAGAAAGGCAGTATTCCAAACCCTTGTACGCTGCCATATTGAAACTTCTAGTGGAGGAACCGTATGTCCGCTTTTGTTATCGGCCACATGAATCCTGATACCGACAGTATCATTTCTGCCATTGCTATCACGGACCTGTACAAAAAACTCGGCAAGGACGTGAAGGCCGCCGCTCAGGGCGCTCCCACTCCTGAAACCAAGTTCGTTCTCGACAAGTTCGGCCTGACCGCTCCTGAGGTTGTTTCCGACGTGGCCGGCAAGGATCTTTACCTTGTTGACTTCTCCGACCTCGCCCAGGCTCCCAAGGGCATGGATTCCGCCAATGTGCTCGGCATCGTTGACCATCACAAGCTCGGTGATGTGACCACCAACAGCCCGCTCCTCTGCTGGATCTGGCCCGCTGGCTGCTCCTGCACCGTCATCACCAATATGTACAATTTCTACGGCGTCGAGATCCCCAAGGACATCGCCGGCGGCATGCTGTGCGCCATCCTTTCCGATACCGTTATCTTCAAGTCCGTCACCTGCACTCCTGACGACAAGAAGGCCTGCGAGCAGCTCGCCAAGATTGCCGGCGTGAGCGACGTGAAGGCTCTCGGCATGGAAATGTACAAAGTGAAGAGCGCCCTTGAAGGTGCCACCATGGACGAGCTCGTCCATCGTGACTACAAGGACTTCGACATGGGCGGCAAGAAGGTTGGCATCGGCCAGCTCGAAGTCGTCGATCTCAGCATGCTCGACAAGTACCGTGATGGCCTCCAGAAGGAAATCGAGAAGATCAAGGGCGAAGGCCGTCATTCTGTCTTCCTGCTTCTCACCGACATCATGAAGGAAGGTTCCGACATGCTCATCGCCTCCGATGACCCGTCCGTCGTCGAGAAGGCTTTCGGCAAGAAGCCCGAGGGCACCCATGTGTGGCTTGATGGCGTCATGAGCCGTAAGAAGCAGGTCGTTCCTCCGCTTCAGAAGGTCATGAAGTAGTAAGCTTCATATCCTGAATATACGGCCCCCCTCGGAAGAGGGGGGCCTTTTGTTTTTATTGTTTTTTTGAGAATGTTCCTGCAAAAGACGCCTTCTGCGTTTCCGCTCCGGCGCCTGATTCTTTCAGACTGTTCCGTTCAAATATCTTGACGGAACCCTCCGTTTCAGAGAGGCTTGAAAAAAGATTTTCATCGCTGTCTGGCGCAAACCTCGGTATCGGCAAGGGAAGAACGCCGGAATGCGCCGGTCTGTTTTTTGCGGACCGCGGAGGAAGCGGACTGCCGGTGCAAAAATCCCCTCTTTTCGGTTCAAAATACTTGACAGAAAGGCGCTTTAGGGTAACACAGAGAAAGCCAAGGGGTGAAGACCCAAAAGGAAAGATCGCAATGACAACTGCTTCCTATGTGCTTCTGATGACACTTTACCTGACCGAGGGCGGAACGCTCGAGGCCGAGGAAGATGCTGCTGCTCTTTCGTCGCAGGAAGAGTGCCAGCAGATCGCGAAGCAGCAGGAAAAGGCTCTGCGGGATGAATTCGCCCGCACGAAGTCTGAACGCGGCGTCTGTCCTTTCAGGGATGTCAAAATCCGCTGCCAGAAGGTGAGAAAGCCCAGGTAGCGGTCTCAATTTCCCTCAGAAAGAGAACAGCCGTCCTTCATAGGGCGGCTTTTTTGTTGTCTGCCGTTGCGCCCTGCTAGGTGATGCTTATATTGTGCACATGCACTGCGTGCACTTCGTGAATATGAAAAAAAACGCCGTCCGCCCGCAGATTTTCCGCGTCCGGCCGGCAGAGAGGTTTATATGAGCACAATGAAGCCGCATGAGATAGTGGCTGAACTCGATAAGTATGTCATAGGTCAGGAAAAAGCCAAACGCATGGTGGCGGTGGCTATCCGCAACAGGTGGCGCAGACAGCAGCTGCCCGAGGAACTGCGCGATGAGGTTGCGCCCAAGAACATCATCATGATGGGTCCCACGGGCTGCGGCAAGACCGAAATAGCGCGCCGTCTGGCCAAACTGAGCGGAGCTCCCTTTGTAAAGGTGGAAGCCACGAAATTCACGGAAGTGGGTTACGTGGGCCGCGATGTGGAATCCATGATCCGCGATCTCCTCAATATCGCCATTCATATGGTGCGCGAGGAAGAAAACGAGCGAGTGAAGAAGGCTGCCGGCGCGGCCGCGGAATCCCGGCTCATGGATCTCCTCCTGCCCGGTTCGATGGGCTCGGAGCAGCACGCCTCCACGCGCGAGAAGATCCGCCAGCAGTATAAACTCGGCGTTCTGGACAACATGGAGGTCGAGATGGAAGTCACCGAGCAGCCGGGACGCCAGATTGACCTTTTCGCTATTCCGGGCATGGAAGAAATGGGCAGTCAGATGAAGGGGCTTTTCAGCAAGGCCTTTCCGCCCAAACAGTCCCGCCGCAAGCTCAAGGTGAAGGACGCTTACAAAATCCTGCTTCAGGAAGAGTCCGAGAAGCTGGTGGATGAAAACACTATCATCGAGACTGCCAAGAAGCGTACCGAGCAGATGGGCATCGTCTTTATAGACGAAATCGACAAGATCGCATCAACGAGCCAGAATCGCAGCTCCGATGTGTCCCGCGAGGGCGTGCAGCGCGACCTTCTGCCCATTGTCGAAGGCTGTTCTGTCAACACCAAGTACGGTATCGTGCACACCGACCACATCCTGTTCATCTCGGCCGGGGCATTCCATTTCAGCAAGCCCAGTGACCTTATTCCCGAACTGCAGGGCCGTTTCCCCCTGCGCGTGGAACTGGACGCTCTCGGACGCAATGAATTCCTCCGCATCCTCAAGGAACCCGACAATGCCCTGACAAAGCAGTATGCCGCTCTTCTGAACACGGAGAATGTGCGCCTGAGCTTTACTGATGACGGCCTTGAGGAAATTGCCGCTTTCGCCGAGGAAATCAATTCCCACAACGAGGACATCGGCGCCCGCCGTCTTTACACCATCATGGAAAAGGTTCTGGCTGATGTTTCTTTTGACGCGCCGGATATGCCTGGTGCGCAGGTGATGATCAACCGCGATTACGTACGCGAGCATCTCACTGACGTTCGTGAGGATCAGGATCTCAGCCGTTACATCCTGTAATTTTCTTCCGCGGGCATCTGCGGAGGCGCTGTCCGTACCGGTTCCGGAGTATTCCGGGATATACGGTGCGGCGCCGTTTCCGGCTGAGTCCCGCGGTTTTCCGGAGCAGAAGCATGAATACAACCTGGGACGCCGAAAAATACGGCTCCGACTTTTCCTATGTGCCTGAATACGGCAGAGAGCTGATCGGTCTTATTGACGCTGGAAAGGGCGCGAGCGTGCTCGATCTTGGCTGTGGCAACGGGACTCTCACGAAAGAACTTAAGGACAGCGGATACAACGTGCAGGGCATCGATCAGTCCGATGAACTGCTGTCCGTAGCCAGCGAAAATTGTCCGGGTATCCGTTTCCACAAGGGAGACGCATCATTTTTCTCTCTTGAGGAGCCTGTGGACGTCGTTTTTTCCAACGCTGTGTTTCACTGGATTCCGAAATACAAGCATCCCCTTCTGCTGGCCTGTGTCTACAGGGCGCTCAGGGACGGAGGCGAGCTCGTTTTTGAAATGGGCGGCGCCGGTAACAACGCCCGCATACACGAGGCCCTCGGAAAGGCGTTCGCCGCGCACGGCCTGCCATACATGATGCCCTTCTATTTTCCCACGGCTGAGGAGTACACGGGCATGCTCGAACGCATCGGATTCACTGTGAAGTACGCCAAGCTCTTCGAAAGACCCACGCCCCTGAAGGGGGATGACGGCATGGCGGAGTGGATTCGCATGTTTGTGAAGGATCCGTTCCAGGCTGTTTCCGATGAATCCCTGAAGGAACAGATTATCGCGGAAGCCACGGACAGTCTGAAGGGCAGTCTGTTCAGGGACGGGACGTGGACGGCAGACTACGTGCGTCTCAGGATGAAGGCCGTTAAGTAGAACGGTATCCGCCGCGTCCGGCTTTTTATTTATCAGCAGAGAGGCCGGGAAGGACATCGATCCTTCCCGGCCTCTCTGCTGTTTTTTCTCTGCTGGACAAAATTACGGTCAGCGCGTGAGCGTTTTCCTTGCTGCTTCCCTGAGGCCGCTAGTTGAAAAGACGTCTCTGAGGACCATGGGCTGGGATGCGTTTCCCCCCTGGGGGAAGATGGCCGCCACGGGAATGCTGCGGCTGCCCAGGAGGTTGAGCAGTTTGAGCCCGTAAGCGTTGGCGTCCGTGAGATCCACGCGTACAAAGGTGAGGCCGTAGCGCTTCTTGAGTGCGGCCATGTTCTTCTCTGTATAGACCGTGGACTCAAGGAATTTGCAGTTGGGGCACCAGTCAGCCGTGAATTCCACCAGCATGGGTTTGTTGCCGAGGTCGCTCACGAACTCGTGCGGGTTGAATTCCTTCCATCCTGGCGCGGGGGTGGGAGGCGTGAGCGCCATGTAAATGGAGCCGGCAATGATACCGAGGAAGAGGAAAGAACCCACCAGGCGGCGCGATTTCGGCGCCCTGAGGCCGCAGAAGCACTTCCAGAGGTAGGCAGCGAAGCCCGTGATGAGCAGAGCGATCAAAATCTGTACGTGCAGCTCGTCAGGAAGAATCGACAGAAGGTAGACGCAGGTACCGAAAAGCAGGAAACCCACGACCTTTTCGAACGTCCCCATCCAGGCGCCGGGTCTCGGCAGAATGGCTGCGAGTGAGGGAAAAATGCTCAGAACGATATAGGGCAGGGCCATGCCGAGGCCGACGGCCCAGAAGACCACAAGGAGGATGGGCAGGGGCTGAGTGAAGGCCCAGCCGAGCACGCCGCCGAGCAGCGGTCCGGAGCAGGGCGTGGCCAGAATGGTGGAAAGCAGGCCTGTCGTGTAGGATTCAAGCCGGGTGTTCTGGGCCTTTTTGAGGGAATTCAGACTGAACATGGGCAGATCGAACACCCCGAACATGGAAAGGCCCATGAGAAAGATGAGCACAAGCATGATCAGGATGAGCGTCTGACTCTGATAAAACTGCCCCCAGATGAGGTCCGCAGCGCCAAGCACAATGGCCAGCACAGTGAAGAGCGTCAGAATACCCGCGGCGAAGAAAATGTTGTGTTCGCGGAAGCGGATGATGCCCTCTTTTGAATTGGCGCTCAAAAGGAGGAGACCAGAGAGCTTCAGCGTGACAACAGGGAGCACGCAGGGCATGACATTGAGGATGAGGCCCGCGATAATACCCAGCAGGAGTGCCTTACCAAGACCGAAAATCTCGATGGACTGATCGGCGTAGACGGGCTGCAGCTGGATATTGAATTCAGGAGGCGGCGGCAGGGGGCTGTCGTTTTCCGCATCCAAAGGCACGTGCGGCCCGATCTGGGGAAGACCGTTTGGTTCTCCGGGAAACATGCCGCCGCCGGGTACAGCCCTGAAATGGCCTGCGGAGGGGGCCCCTTCAGGAGCCGGAGGCATGAAAAGAGGTTCTTCCGGAGCTTCTGCGGTTTCCCTTGAGGAATCCCTTTCTCCCGTTGCTTCGGCCTTCTTCCACTTTTCCGCCCAGGACATGGCGCCGATGGGGGGAATGTTTCTGGGAATGATGCCGCTGAAGCTTCTGTCCACAGGCACGCAGTTGCTTGAGCTGCACATGAGCAGGGAGAGCGAGGCCCGGTAAGGCTTGCCGGGGCTGTCAGAGGGCAGGAGCATGAAGAGGTTCAGCTCGCCGTCATAGACGTTAACCGTCGCCGAGGAATCATAGTAGTCCCGCTGCAGGGAGCCTTTCGGGTAATAGACTGTGACGGGAACGCCGTCCGCCAGAAAGAAGTCGAGCGTTGTGGGGCGGCCGGCATCTCCCGGCGTATGGGCGTACGCGTGATAGCCGTCGGGGATGCGGGCATAGACAGTGGCGATGACGCTGTTGCCGTCACGCGCGAAGGCTATCTGTGGCGTTACATCTCCTGCCTGTGAAGCTGCCGGACTGAGGAGCAGGGAGAGCACAAACAGAAGACGGAGAAGAATGAGCTGACAGTTCTTTGCCATGAAATATCCTGGGAACGAGTGCGCCGGTATAGTGAAGCCCCCGGCGGAACGTTACTTGCAAGTCTGCAGTATACCTTAAGTCATCACGTGACTCAAACCAGGCCGTAGAGAGTTTTTTTCAGAATTTTGGAAAAAGTGCTTGACCGGCGGGCCTCTCAAGCGTAGAAGTCTTCTCGCGGTGCGGGTCATTAGCTCAATTGGTAGAGCAGTTGACTCTTAATCAATTGGTTCGGAGTTCGAGTCTCCGATGACCCACCACAAATTTCATGGGACCTGCGATTGAGCGCGGGTCCTTTTTTTTGCCCGCAGAAGGAAACTTCCGCGGGCAGAATTGTTTTCATCGTTCCGGCGCAGTCAGTCCCGGTCTGCCCTGGAGGAAGCCGCGTGGCGCTTCCTGCCTTCCCTTGCCTGCAGGAAGGTGCCGGCCACGATGAAAGTCAGCCCGAGGATAGTGGTCAGGAGTATGGGTTCGCCCAGGAAGAGATGAATCCAGAAGAGGGCGAGGAAGGGGACGATCATGGGCAGCGTGCCGAGCAGGGCCACGCTGTCGGCAAGGCGCAGGGCTTTGCCCCAGAAGAGATAGGGGAGGCTCAGCTCAAAGAAGCCGAGATAGACGGCCGGCAGAATGGCCGCCATTTCCGGAAAAGGACGTCCCTCCCAGAGGACACCGGCCCAGGAAAGAGCCGCCGCGCCGGTGAAGCTGATGAGCATGAAGAGGGCCTGGGGCAGTCTGCTGCGATCCGAGAGCAGCCAGAAAAGAGGGAAGAGAAGTGTGGAAAAAATCATGAGCCCTATGCCTGCCGGGCTGATGTGACCTATATCCCTTCCGCCGGCCGCGATGAGAGCCGCGCCTGCCCACGCCGTAAGCATCCAGAAAACCTGCCTCACGGAAAGAGGTTCTCTGTGGGCCACGCAGAGCATAATGGCCAGAACGATGGACCATGTATAGTTGATGGGCTGGGCAACCTGGGCCGGGAGGAGACTGTATCCCTGAAAGAGAACAAAGTAGTATACCGCAATGACAGGACCGGCGATAACGGCTCCGGCAGCGTCAGAGCTCCGGAAGGAGTGGAGCTCTCCCCGCAGCGCCGCGACGGCGAGAACCAGAGCGAAGACCAGCCCGCCCACTGTCATGGATACGGCTATCATCTGCAGGGGCGTCATGGCCGCCAGGGAAAGCTTGAAAGCCGTGGAAACGGTAGACCAGGAAAGAATTGTCAGAGAGGCGAAGAAGAGAGACCTGTGGGCATTGGTCATGCGGCACCTCGGAGAAAATGCTTTTCCTGTGGTGCCACAGGGGAAAAGAATGAGCAAGAAAAGAAAAAAAGATGTTTCTGACAGGAAAATGCGGATTCTTTGTTGACAGACAGCCCTCCATAGCGTAAATACACCCTTGCGACGTGGGTCATTAGCTCAATTGGTAGAGCAGTTGACTCTTAATCAATTGGTTCGGAGTTCGAGTCTCCGATGACCCACCACAAATTTCGCGGACCTGCGCTTTGGCGCGGGTCTTTTTTTTTTGCCTGAAATTCCAAGCTGAACGCACGTGAATGGGGATAAAATGCCCCGGCTGTGGGCGGAAAAGGAAGTCTCTGGACTTTTCGCGCCGGAGACTGCTGAGCTCCCTGTTCCGCGATGCGGCAGATCCGGGTCTTTGAGGGCGGACTCTGTCCTCTTCTCTCCAGGGCCGTAACTGCCGCAGGCTTTTAAGCGCAGTTTTTCGTAACCAGTGGCGGAATCTGCTTTCCGGTCAGCGGTCTTATGCCCGGGATTTGCGGCGGAACGCTTTGGGGAAAAGAGTCCCCGGCAGGTTTTTCCGGCCGGGGACGGGAGAACAGACGACGCGGGATTCCCTGCGTCAGGCTATTGAGGCTGGGCTTTTATCTGTTTTTTTTCAGGGCCTCGAACCAGAGCGGATTGTGGTGCTGCACATGGCTTTCTGGAACATAGCCCGTGAACATGGAGCGGAGGGCCGGGCCTTCGCCTGGGGCCAGAGCGGCCATGTATATGTGAACGGGCAGGAAGATGGCCATGACGCCGGCGCAGCAAAAATGAATAAAGATGCACCACTGCAGAACTTCCGGTGAAACGGCGTGCGCCGCGTTCCCGGAGAAGAAGCCCATTATTACGCCAGTGACAGCCAGGCCGATGCTGGCGGCGACGGCAATCACCGCTACCATGCGCTGTCCGGCGTTATAGAATCCCTGGGGCGGAAGGGTCGGGTCGAAGCCCATTTTACGGGTGAGCTTGGGTCCCAGGACGAGCCAGAAGGCCTTTCTGAGGCACCAGGTGAGGTCGGACTTCATATGGAAGGTCGTTACCTCGCGCAGAAAAGGAAGAACTTCTCCCCGGCAGCGCAGCAGGATATACACGGCGTAGACCGCCACCCAGACCGAGCCAACGGCGAGATGGGCCAGAAGCAGGCCCCGGCTGCCTCCGAAGAAACCGTCCCAGAGACTGCTCCACCAGCGGCCTATGGGCTGCATATCCCCGGTAAGCAGGGCAAATCCGGAAAAAAGCAGGAAAATCCAGCAGATGGCATTGAACCAGTGCATGAAAATAGCGGAGCGTGAATGTCTGCGGATCATGCGTTTGCCCCCTTATCGGAATTGTTGTTCCTGCGCTCCTTATCCGCGAGCTCCCTGTCCTCCTTCTCGGAGGATTTGATGAGCTGGCGGATGAACGTGCCACCCAGGGCGGCCAGGATGAAGCCGCCAAGCCAGGTAACGCCCCTGACGAGGTGCGGCATGGCGCCGACGGGATGACTTACCGTGCTGCCGGCGGGCAGGGCCTCGGGCGTGGTTTCATCGAGATAGGTCAGCGTGGGCCTGGCCCCGCTGTCCTTCGGGACAATGTGCACGCCCCTGTGTTTGGCAAGGACTCTGGCTACCTCGGAAGTGGGATCGTCGGCGTCGCCGAAGACGCGGCAGTGCACGGGACAGACGGCCACACAGGCCGGAGTTTCTCCGGGAGTGCTGGCACGGCAGTAATCGCACTTGTCGGCCGTGCCGGTGTTGGGATTGATGAACCGGGCATGGTAAGGACACGCTTCCACGCAGCTTCCGCAGCCGATGCAGCGCGATTTGTCGATTTCCACTGCGCCGTCTTTCCCTTTCCACGTGGCGCCGGTAGGACATGCGCGCACGCAGGAAGGATCGTCACAGTGCATGCAGGCTCCCGGCTGAAATCTGAAGCCGCAGGAAGCGCTGTCCACGACGGTTTCGTGAACCCAGTTCCTCGAAATGCCGTAGGGGACGTTGTTGCGCTGCTGGCAGGCCAAGATGCAGGCCTTGCAGTCCATGCACTTGTTTGAGTCTATGACCATTACATATCGGGCCATAAAGCACCCCTTATATTTTTACCAGGCGGCAGCCCGTGCAGTTGTGCTGCGCGGAAATACGATCCCAGTAGTTCGGGAGAATATCGCAGATGGGGTCGCCCCTGTTTTCTTTGAGCGGCGTATTGGGGCAGAGATTGGTGGGAGTGAAGACCTGATCGGGCAGAACGTTGTCTGAAATATCGACCCAGGCCTCCGTTCCGCCCATGATGGTCTCCAGTCTGACCCTGTCCCGCTGTTTCAGACCGAGTTTCGCTGCCGTTGCCGGGTGTACCTGCACGAAGCGGCCGTCGCAGAACTGAGCTATGGATCGTGCGTAATTGGTCATGGTCTGCTGCCAGTGCCAGAGCTGCTTTCCCTGCGTGAGTATAAGCGGAAACTTGGGATCCGACTTCTTCGCCCTGGGATGACCTTTGGGATAATCCCAGCGGTCGATGCCGCCGAACAGCGTATCCTTGACGGGCATTTTCCCGGTGGGAGTGAGCAGCTTCCCTTCGGTGAAGACCGTGCCCGTGCGTTCCTGGTCTCCTTCGTGATACAGGGGCCAGGTTACAGTGGAGGAATGGCGAAGGCGCTCCAGTGTGATGCCCTTCCACGAGGGGACATTTTCCTGCATGAGCTTTTCGAATTCCTCTGGATTTTTGAAGTTCGGGTAGCGCCGATCGAGCTTAAGGCCGATGTCGCGGTAGAACTGCCAAGCGGGCACGCAGTGGCCGGGAGCCTCGACGAGCTTTTCGCGCCAGGCCACCTGATTTTCGTTGCCGTAGCCGCAGCCCTGGCTCTCCGGTCCGAAGGCTGCCGGAATGAACAGCGTGGAGACTTCGGATTCCTCGTCCAGAAAGAAACCCATGTGCACAACGAAGGGCACATTCTGGATGGCCTTGCGCACTCCCTGGGAATCGGGATAGCGGCGGTAGCTCGAATTCAGGAAAAGGATGTCGAGTTCCTTCTTTTCCATGGCGCGGCGCAGGCGGCGGAAATTCATCTTGGGCGCGTTGTTTGCGCCAAAGAAGTGGTCGACCAGTTCCTCGCCGCCTCCGGGCTTGCCGCTCTGGAAGGTAAGAATGCCCTTTCCCTCTCCGATGAGACTGTCACGCAGAGCCTGCATGAGAATGATGGCTCTGTCGGTGACCACGCCGTTGGTCTGGCGGGAAAGGGATCCGCCGAGCCATGTGATGATTTTCTGATTGCAGCAGAGGGCGTCGTAAAGATAAAGAATATCCTGGGTGGAGAGGCCGGTGATGGAGCTGACATAATCCACCGTGTATTTCTGCGTCTCCGGTGCCAGATTTTCGAAATCGGCAATCTGGAAGCGTGCGCGCTCTTCGTCATAGGCGCCTTTTTCAAGGATGTAATGAATGGCGCCCAGTGCGAGAACGCCGTCCGTTCCTGGCTCGGGACGCAGCTGACGCGTGGACCAGATGCTGGTGCGGGTGCGGCGGGGATCAATGTATATGATGCGCACACCCCTGTCCCTGGCCATCTTGAGCCAGCGGGAATAAGGGGGATACAGGTCGTTGACGTTGGCGCCCCAGAGCACAATGAGATTTGTCTTGAGCAGTTCGTCGACCTGCGTGGAGCCGCTGTTCACGCCAATCATGAGACCGAGCATGTTGGAGGCCGTTGAGACGCATGTTTCCCCGGGAGGCATGGCGTGGACGCTGCCAACAGTCCGCAGCGTCATGAGTGCGGCCACCTCGGACTCGAAGCAGTCCCAGAGCGGGTTCGTCAGTGCGACGCGGGCCCCGGCCTTGGCTCCGTATTTGTCGCGCACGGCTTTCATTTTTTCCACGCACATGGTGATGGCTTCATCGTAGGTAATGCGCTTCCAGCTGCCGTCAGGATTATGAAGCATGGGTTCGGTGATGCGGTACGGGCTGTCCAGGAGTTCCAGCATGGACATACCTTTGGGGCACATGGCGCCGCCGGTCCAGTAATTGTTTTTATCGCCCGTGACACTGAGTATTTTGCCATCCTGAAGGCGTGCTATGTAGGTGCAGCGGACCTGGCAGAAGGGGCAGTACCCTTTGACCTGCCTGACAGCTCCACCTTTTTTTGGAACATATCCGATGGCGCGCGTTGTGGCGGGCTGAGCTGCAGCGGCGCCGCCAGCCAGCAGCGCGGCGCTCAGCTTGAGGAAATTTCTTCTCGAATAGCTCTCTGGCATAATAAACCTGCCTGTGTTCCGGACTGGAAGAAAGAAAAGGCGCACAGACCGATGGCTGCGTGAAAGCGCAGTCGGCTCCGGAAACGCGGTATGCGCGCCGTTTGTTTTTTTACGTGGCGGGCCGATTTATTCTCTTCTCTTTGCGGTCTGCCGATAGAGGGCTCTTTCCGTCCGTCCGGAAAATGATTCTGCGGGAATGCGTCTGACCGGCTTCCGAAGGAAGCTCCCGCAGCCAGCTCTGCGATGTGAGGCCGGGAAGGCCGTCCCGGAAGAATATGCCAGAGACGGTCTTCCCAAAGATAAGGGGATCCTGCTAGCAGTTACAGTCGACGGCAACGCCGTGAATAGTCGCTTCAGAATGCAGGATGCTCAGTTCGGCATCGGAAAGCTTGAGGTCCTTGAGGTCATCCCAGCTCTGGAAGCCGCCGAGTGAATCACGGAGTTCGAGGATCTTGTCCGCGAGTTCCTGGGAGAAGAAGCATCTGTTCATAAGATCTTCGGCTGTGGCGTCGTTGAGCTCAAAAGGATGATCGGAGTTGGCGAAAGCCATAGGAGTGGAGAAGAGGGTAATAGCCAGAGCGAGAATCAGAGCGCGGAATTTCATGATATGTCTCCTTGCGATGATAGGGCATCGCCTTTGTTAACGCATTTTTGTTTGTAGCAGAATTCCAGGGTATAAATTTTTGGATTCTGCAATTTATTGTAAAGATAAAGCTCCCCATCTTTACAATTGAGGACGTTATTTCCAGTCAACGGGAAGGTGCACTTCCACGCTGACGGGATGTCCGTTGGCCCAGCAGGGCATGAGCATGCTCTTTTCGCCAGGACCGCCGGCAACGATGATGGGCATGGATTCCACAAAAGGCATGGGAACAGGCTCGCTGTCGTCTTTCGTGCGGAGAATGTCCCCGGGGACGTGATGCTTCGCTTCCGTGGCTCCGCGGAAGCGTCGCTTCCATTCGCCAAAGGGAATGCGGGCCTGCCGGCTGAGATAGTGACGTATGCTTTCCCGCGTCCAGCCTTCCCTGGCCAGCATTTTGGCTGTGTCCTGCGCGATGATGAGGATGATGGCGCTGCGGTAGGGCCTGTCGTGCCCCTTGAGCCAGGCGGCTATGAGATTCAGGTATTCAGGGCGGGTGTAGCCGATACCCATGATGCCGGAATATCCCTCAACGGAAGCCACGGTGACCACATTGCGTTCAGGGAGGAAACCATTCTCTGTGTGGAAGGGCGGCCAGGGACTCGCGTCCCCGTTTTCGGCCAGGAACATGACGAATTCGCCAGGCTGACCGAGTGTGGACATGTCCGTTGTCCCCGGATGACTGCCTCCCACGTTCTGAATGATAAGATGCAGGGCGCGGCTTATGGCAGCGTTTCCTTTGTTGCCGCGGCCGAAGGTGCAGCTTCCCGCGTTGAGTCCCATTTTTTTGACGATGGGGCCGCTCGCGATCACGAGAACCGCGTCGGGATTGGTTGTCGTTGATATGCCCCGAAGATCGAATTCCGGCTGGCTTACCGCTTCGACAGCGGCGACAAGGAGAGGCATGTGCCTCGGCTCGCATCCGGCCATGACGGCGTTGACGGCGATTTTTTCCACGGTTGCCACTCCGTCCATGGGAGGAAGGACAGCCACGGCTATGTCTCCGGGTTCGTCAAAACCTTTCAGCATGGCTTCCACGCGTTCGGGAGTGGGGGGAATGAGCGGCAGGCCGTCGCCCCAGCCCCGCTTCAGAAAGAGATCATTGAAGGCCTCGAGGCTGTCGTCCCGCAGGATTTCACGCTCTTTCCCCGGATAAGCGGAAGCGGTTTTTCCCATCTGTGTGGACAGGACAATATCAATATACTGTCCGTCTTCCATCTGACCTGACGGATTGCAGACGGTCAGGGAAGCTGAAGCCTGTGCCGGCAGGAGAAGGACGCAAAGCAGAGAAAAGAGAGAGAAGAGACGCATGGTATCTCCTCCGGATCGATGTGCCCCGCACCCCACAGAGGCACGGGGACGGAAAAGAGCTAGATACCCAGCAGGAGGGCCGGAACCCTGCGCGTTGTGAGGTCGAGGTCCTTATCGGTAAGGCCGGCCTGGCGCAGCCCATGGAGGCAGTCCCGCATGCCGTCGACAGGATTCGGCATCTTGGACATGCCGAGATCGGAAGAAATGAACTGATGAGAGGGATCCAGTCTGATGTACCTGACGAATTCTTCCAGGGGCGTCTGCTGTGCTTTCTGGTACGCAGGAATCAGACAGTGCACGCCATTGTAATAAGGCAGGATGGAATGTTCGAGATATGCGCCGTTTTCGAGGCATACTTTGGCCTGATCCAGTGTGATGTGCCAGTATGTCTGAGTGCAGTGCGTTACAACGCACTTTCTGACACCCACTTCTTTAGCTTTTTTGACGAGAGCCACGGCTTCGTCGGGCGAGGAATGGCCCGTGGCGAAAATGATGTCTTCGTCGCGGCAGATCTCCATAACGCTGACGACCTCGGGCAGAACTTTTCCCGTGCTGTCGACGACAGGGACGCCCTTCATGTTCTTGCGGCCGTAGTCATAGGCAGACTGATAGGTGGGCATCCAGATGCAGCGGCAGTAGCCGCCAGTGAGTCTGACGGCACTCTTTGCGGCGTTGACGTTGACGGTGGGGCCGTAGTTAAGGTTGAGAACGATACCGCCGAAGACGTCAATACCATCAACCATCTTATCAAGGAGATAGGCGTTGTCAGCGGTGCAAAAATCGTGGCATTTGAACATAACGGCGCGATAGCCGTTTGCCTTGAACTGTCTTGTCAGATCGAGCTGGTCGATGGAACGCGGACGGATGTCTGGCGTGGCGTGCACATGCATCTCGATGATGCCTTCGAGATCCTTGTCATATTTCGGTGCAATGGCCTCGGCCTTTCCTGCGATGAGCGTACCCACTGCAGCAGCTGCGCCGGCGAGCGCGGTATCCTTAATGAACTGGCGGCGAGAAGTGGACATGTTTTCCTCCAGGCTGGTATGGGCGGGGGATCCCCTGCGGAATCCCCCGCTGGTTTTCAGATGTTATTCACCAATCTTAACGGAGACTGGCTTCCAGACCTGCGGGAAGGGCACCCAGAACTGGGACTGCTTGCCGGGGCCGCCGGAAACAACGAGCTTGATGGATTCCTTCTGCGTGAAGCGCGGGATGAAGGTGTTCTCATTGTATTCGCCGAATTCCTTGGGCGGCTGGCAAATGCCCTTGGTGTAGAGCTTATAGGGGAGGCCTACGTTCTTAACGAGGTAGTCCCTGATGGCGTCCTTGGTCTTCATATCCTGGAGCAGAGTCTTTGCGTGCTCGGGGCAGACGACGATGAGGGCGTAGGTCGCGGAGTTGTTCCACTGGCTGAGAGCCCTGTCATAGGGGCTCTTGGGATCCCTCTTGTTGACCGTGAGGCAGCTGGCGATGCCGGACGCCGTGCCGGAGATGCCGGCCGCGAACGTGTTCAGCAAATCAGTACTCACCGTGCTGTCATGGTCGATGTTGGCGTTGGGCGGATAGGAGGTGGAGATGGTCACGATGCTGTCGTTGCGGGTGAAGCCCTGTTCCTCAGCAAAGGATTCCTTCCACGGGGTTCCTTCGAAGTTTTCGCAGATAACGTTGGCCACCAGGTCAAAGGAAGTTCCGTGCGTGCTCTTGTCGAGGCTCGGAGGCACGGAGCCGCCCACGACGTCGCCGACGAGGTTGACGAAATAGCCGAGAGCGTTGGTCACCGGGTTCTCACCGCCTGCGGTGCCGGTGCCGGCGTTCAGCTTGAGCTGCTTCACAATGGGGCCGCTGATAATGATGAGCGGGCAGGTGGCAGCGGTCGTGGTGGAGGTACCGCGCCAGGCGGCCTCTGGATGCTTCATGGCTTCTACAGTGGCGAGGAGCAGCGGCATATGTTCTGGCTGCGCGCCGGCCATGACGCCGAGTGTGGCAACGAGTTCAACTGTCAGCATGCCGTTGCGCGGAGGCACGACCCAGACGACTTCGGAAGGATCACGCTTGGTGCCCTTGAGCATGGCCTGCACTTTTTCAACCGTGGGCGGCACGATGGGCAGGGAGAGAGACCACCTGCGCTTCTGGAACATCTTATTGACGTCAGCGTAGGAGCCCTTGAATTTTATAGTCCTGGCGGGATAGGGCTGAGCCTGGGCGTCGGCCCTGGGCGGAGCTGGCTGCCATTTGATGCAGGCGTCCACAATCTGAGTGAAAACGGCATCGATCTTTGCGGTTGCTTCTTCTTTTGGGATCATGCCGAGCGGATGGGGAACTTCGACGAAGCAGAGATCCGTCAGACCCTGGCTCTTCTGTGTGCCGAGCGCGAGCCCCCTAAACTGATCGGTAATTATGGTGACGGTAGGGATGCCGGACTTTTCAAGATTACACTGGTCAACTACCAGCCATGAGGTGCAGCTGCCTCAGTCGCCCTGGGACGCGATCACCAGATCGGGCTTCACGGAAGCCACGGACTTGGCGATGCGTTCAGACTCTGAGGCGGAACCGGAAATACCGACTGTGCTCGGATCCTTCTGATACATCTTGATGAACTTGGTCTTGGGGAATTTCTGGCTCATCAGATCATAAAGATGATCGAGCACAACGTCGCCGTTGTTCTTGCCGTTCCAGCGGAGGGCAACGGTCTTGCCGTCCAGTGTGGAAATACGCTTGGCAGGTTTAATCTGGGCGATTTTGATGACGCCTGTGGGATTCACGAGATCCCATTCCTGCGGCTGCTCCGCGGCCTGGGCCGCGGGGGCACCGAGAAGCAGTGCAGCTCCCAGCGCCAGAAGATGTGAAAACTTTAACATCTTCCCTTCTCCTGAAAAAGATTGTTAGAATTTCCCCACTCTGGGAAAATTTTATGTATTCTATCTATCCGAAATCAATAAAAATTTGTGTTAGGAAAATTTTAAATAATGTAAAAATGTCTTTACAAACATGAGATAACTGCGGTGTGGGATGAAATCCAACAGTTTTCTGGAAGAGCCGTAAACAGTAAAATGCGTTTTTTTTCACATAGCAAACAAGCCGGGCAGGACATACGGCCGCATGAATGTGCAGCGGGACTTCCGGTCAGCGTAAGCGGTCAGGGGATTCCATCCGGAATCCCCTGCTGGCTTTCAGGCACTATTCACCAATCTTAACGGAGACTGGCTTCCAGACCTGTGGGAAAGGGACCCAGAGCTGAGACTGCTTGCCGGGACCGCCGGAAACAACGAGCTTGATGGATTCCTTCTGTGTGAAACGCGGGATGAAGGTGTCCGCATTGTACTCGCCGAATTCTCTGGGCGGCTGACACTTGCCTTTGGCGTAGTACCTGTAGGGCAGCCCGATGTTCCTGACGAGGTAGTCCCTGATTGCGTCCTTGGTCTTCATATCCTGGAGCATGGTTTTGGCGTGCTCGGGACCGACTATGATAAGGGCGTACGTTACGCCGTTGTTGGTCTGGCTGAGAGCCCTGTCATAGGGGCTCTGGGGATCTCTCCTGTGGATCGTGAGGCAGCTTGTGACGCCGGACGCCGTGCCGGCGATACCGGCAGCGAATGTGTCCAGCAGTTCGGTACTTGTCGTGCTGTTATGATCGATGTTGGCATTGGGCGGATACGAGGTGGAGATGGTCACGATGCTGTCGCTGCGGGTGAAGCCCTGCTCTTCAGCAAAGGATTCCTTCCATGGAGTGGCCTCGAAGTTTTCGCAGATGACGTTGGCCACCAGATCGAAGGACGTTCCGTGTGTGCTCTTGTCAAAACTTGGGGGAACGGAACCGCCCACGACGTCGCCGACGAGGTTGACAAAATAGCCGAGAGCGTTGGTCACCGGGTTCTCACCGCCCGCGGTGCCGGTGCCGGCGTTCAGCTTGAGCTGCTTCACGATGGGGCCGCTGATAATGATGAGGGGGCAGGTGGCTGCGGTCGTGGTGGAGGTACCGCGCCAAGCGGCCTCTGGCTGCTTCATGGCTTCTACAGTGGCGAGGAGCAGCGGCATATGTTCGGGCTGCGCGCCGGCCATGACGCCGAGGGTGGCAACGAGTTCAACAGTCAGCATGCCGTTGCGCGGAGGCACGACCCAGACGACTTCGGAAGGCTCGCGCTTGGTGCCCCTGAGCATGGCCTGCACCTTTTCAACCGTGGGGGGCACGATGGGCAGGGAGAGAGACCACCTGCGCTTCTGGAACATCTTATTGACGTCAGCGTAGGAGCCCTTGAATTTTATAGTCCTGGCGGGATAGGGCTGAGCCTGGGCGTCGGCCCTGGGCGGAGCTGGCTGCCATTTGATGCAGGCGTCCACAATCTGAGTGAAAACGGCATCGATCTTTGCGGTTGCTTCTTCTTTTGGGATCATGCCGAGCGGATGGGGAACTTCGACGAAGCAGAGATCCGTCAGACCCTGGCTCTTCTGTGTGCCGAGCGCGAGCCCCCTAAACTGATCGGTAATTATGGTGACGGTAGGGATGCCGGACTTTTCAAGATTACACTGGTCAACTACCAGCCATGAGGTGCAGCTGCCTCAGTCTCCCTGGGCTGCGATCACCAGATCGGGATTCAGGGAAACCATGGACCTGGCAATACGTTCGGACTCAGGAGCCGACCCGGAAATGCCAACCGTGCTCGGATCCTTCTGGTATATTTTGACAAACCTGGTGTTGGGGAACTTTTTGCCCATCAGATCACAGAGATGGTCGAGCACGACATCTCCGTTGTTCTTGCCGTTCCAGCGGAAGGCAACGGTCTTGCCGTCCAGCGTGGAAATACGCTTGGCAGGCTTAATCTGGGCAATCTTGATGGCGCCGGAGGGGTTCACGAGATTCCATTCCAGCGGCTGTTCCGCGTTTGGAGCAGAGGCCGAAACCTGGGCCGCTGGCACGCCGAGGAGCAGAGCAGCTCCCAGTGTCAGAATGTGTGAAAAATTTAACATATTCCCTTCTCCTGAAAGCAGGTTGGTGCGTTTTCCCCCAATGGAAAAACCTACTCTCATTATCTATGTGAAATAAAAGGAAATATATGTCAAGAAAGTGTAAAAAAATGTAAAAGCATATTTACAAATGACAGGAGAAAACAGCTTTTTTCGAACGCTGAGAATGTCATACCGCCCTGAAAGAGTCCTATTTGTACATTATTTCACATGAAGGACGCTGAACGCCATGTGATTCCTGAATGGGCAGCGGAAGCGTTTCTTCTCCTTTTAGCTGAGGCCACGCGCCCAGGGTACCACTGTATGGAGAGTGGCTACCAGAGTCTGGTCTTCGTGTCTTTCTTTTCCAGGGGAAAGCGCATCCGGATAGCGAAGCCGTGCGGCCTGCGGTTGCCGTATTCGAGTCTTCCTCCGAGGCTTTCCGTGCAGTTCTTGACGATGGAGAGCCCGAGGCCGGTTCCGCCTGGGTGGGTTGTGGAGGCATGCCCGCGGTAGAAGGGTTCGCACAGAGAAGGCAGATCTTCTGCCGGGACGCCGACACCCGAGTCAATTACTGAGATGACGGTATCGTGTTCCGTTTTTTCGGCCCGGATGATGATGGGACCGTACCCGCCTGCGTAATGCTGGGCGTTGCGGAGAAGATTCATGACACAGCGCTGCAGGTATAAGCGGTCGGTGTTCAGGGTGAGGCCTTCCTCGGCCTCTATACGCACATCTCCCTTGGGGGCTTCGCACTGCACGATGGATTTCAGGAAAGGAGCGAGTTCAAGCGGTTTTTTCTCGGGAACGTCCATGGAGGCCTTGGCCTGCAGGTAGGAGAGCACTTCTTCCGTGAGGACGGACAGACGTCTGATGTGTTCCATGACCTGTCGGACGCGTTTCTGTTCGTCGCCCTGCAGTTTACATTCCAGTATGCCTAGCCCCATCTGCGCTTTGGCGAGCGGTGTATTCAGCTCGTGTGCGACATAGCGTATGAACTGGCGCTGTCCTGTGAGCGTGCGGTGCAGGCGCTGGGTCATGCTGGCCAGGGCGTAGCCGACCTGGCCAATCTCGTCCCTGCGTTCTCCCGTGAAAACGCTGTTCTTCAGGATCGGCTGATCGGCCCTCCAGCCTTCGAGTCCAACTTTTCGGGCATAGTCGGCCATCTGACGCAGAGGGCGGGAAAGATGCCGGATGAATGGGAGCCACCAGAGGAAGGAGATACCGAGCAGGGCGAGGGTCAGCAAAAGAACCGGTCTTGTCTCGAAATAAAAGCCGTGTCCGTCGAAGGAATCGGATTCCATGGTGATGAGGACTGTGTGGACCTGTCGGATGTCGTCAGGAATGTACATGATCCTGCCTATCCAGAAACGGGACGGGGAGGACGTATGTGCAAACAGAGCCGGGGGAACGGGGGGAAGTCCGTAGGAGACGCCGCTGTCTTTCTCGGCGAACATGGTCGAGCCCATGGGATCCCAGAACGTGATGTCCGGCGACGGGCAGAAGGTATAGATAGAAGTAGGCAGCGTTCCGGCCTTTTTCACCATCACGTCGGGAATGGCTGCATCGCGGATGGATTCCGTGTCCAGTGTCTGCAGGTGCACGGCGACAGGAAGTTTCCTTGCGTAGGGAGAAACAAGTTCCTTCCAGTCTCTCACGTCCCTGTACTGGAGATTGGCGCTGATAACACGCAGAGCACTGTCGCATTTTGTGCTGAGAAGAGAAGCAGGCAGAACGCCCCGGTCCTCCGGCGAACCGTGGGTGAACCAGACGATGACGCCGAGCCCGATGCCAGCCAGCAGGAGGAGATTCAGCAGAAGCCAGCATATGGTTTTAAAATACAGGTTAGATTTGAAAAGTGTCATGGAGATGAGCCCCGCGTCAGTCCTCTGTGAAAGCAGGTTTAAGAGGGCGTGTCCTCGTCCTGGGGGACGAACATGTAGCCCGCGCTGCGCACCGTGCGGATATAATTCGTTTTTCCTGTGGCATCAGCAAGCTTCTTGCGCAGGGTGGAAATATGCACATCCACGGAGCGGTCAAACTTGTTCCACTCCTTATCTGCAAAGAGGTTGAGCAGGCGTTTCCTCGGGAAGATGACACGTGGGGCGCGCATGAGAGCCTGAAGAATGGAGTATTCCACGTAGGTGAGTTCCAGAGGCCTGCCGCTGAAGGAAACCTGATGCGTGCGGGGGTTGAGTTCCAATCCGCCGACAGAGAGGATCTGCGTGCGTTCTTCCTCAGCTTTTGCGGAGGTGCGTCGCAGGACTGCGCGGACACGGGCAAGAAGTTCCCTCGAAGAAAATGACTTGGGAACGTAATCGTCAGCGCCGAGCTCCAGCGCGACGATACGGTCGGTTTCATCGTTATGCGCCGAGAAGATGATGACGGGGATGGAACTCTGGGACCGGATTTGGCGCAGCACCTCCACACCGGGCTCATCAGGCAGCATCATATCCAGCAGGATGAGATCGTATGTGTCTTTTTCTATGGCCTGGATGCCGGATATCCCCGAAGTGCAGTAATCGAGGATCATATTCTGCAGTTCGAGGTAATCCCGGGTGAGCTGACAGAATTCTTCATCGTCGTCAATCAGCAGTATCCTGACGTTATTTTCATCGCGCATGAAAGAGTACCTGTTGAGGGCATTTTGTTTAAGGAAAATCAGTCACTATTAACTCAAAAAAAGAGTATTTTGGAAGAAAAGAATTGTAAAAAAAAACGTAAAGAAGGCGTTGCCGGAAGGGGATAAAGCAGAAAAAACGCCGTCTTCCCGAGGGGAAAGGGCGGCGTTTTTCTGGCGGCGTGAAGATCTATGGATTCCACCGGAAACGATGTGGTTACGGTGGCAGGCTCTTTTTCAGGACTCGTCTTTGGGATTTTTGTCATCATCGAGCTTCAGGACATCTACGCCCTGCACGTATTTCAGCAGGCGGGGGCGGTCAACGCTCTTCTGCAGGGACTTGATGATGCGGGTCATGCGCTTGACGCCCTGGAGGACGCCGCCGAGATGGCCCGCCAGTTCCGTGAGATCCATGCGGGTGAGAGCTTTTTCGAGATCATCGGCCATATGGCCGGGGCGGGTCGTCGGAGGAAGTTCGGCCCTTATCTGACGCGAGAGACGTGTCGCTTTTGTGAGGTTTTCGTCGAGGATTTCCACGAGGTCGCCGCAGTATTCGGCGTGGGCGCGCATGGTATTCAGGGCGTTGTTGCCGTAATGGGCCATGGCTCCGGCGGCCTTTTCCAGAGTATCCCTGGCGAGGGCGATGCGGCGTCCCACCACGAGGTTGATGAGGCGGGCGCAGCGGCTCAGAAATCGTTCATCGAACTGTTCGAAGCCGAATTCCTGGCGGGTGTAAAGCATGACAAGGCCGAAGGGCGTCACGTTTTTGTGCTCACGAAGGATGAAGGCCAGGCGGGAGCGGTAGCCTGTGCGGTATCCGAAGCAGTCAAAGGACTCGCCGCCCTTTTCGATGCTGTGCAGATTGTTGGAGACGATGAACTGCTCGTGGCTCTGGGCCACGGCGCGCATGACAGGGTGGCGGAGAAGGCCCTCCTCGAGCGCAGGGGCGAACATGGGCACAGGGCTGCCGTCATCAGTGGAGGCAGACGTGACGCGCCAGTTGCCGTCCTTGTCCCGCATGCGGCAGACGTAGAGCTGCGCGTGAAAATTGTGCATGAGCAGTTCCGCGCTCTGACGCAGGGCCTCGGCCGGAGGCACAAGCTTGTCACCGATCATGAGAAGCTCGTTGGAGACGCGGAGGAACGCATCCGCGTCAGTCTGCATGGCAGCCGTCTGAGCGAGCAGGGTCAGCAGGCAGCGCCAGCTGTGCAGGGGAACGCTGCGTGCGTCAGGGACATAGCCCTGATCAAGAGCCCGCTTGGCCGCAGGCAGGAGATTGATGACAGCCCTGCGGTTTTCCGGTGCGGCACGGACGAGCAGCTGCATGATGCCTTTTTTGATGGTTTCTTTGGTTTTGAGCATGGGCGGAAAGACTCCTGCTCCGGCTGGGCGTCCGGAAACTGATGCCGGGGAGGAGATACGGCAGGAGGGGGGAGCCGCAGCGGACTACGCGCCAGAGAGAATTTTGTGAGGGAAGGCTGCAGTCACGGAACGGACCGGAACAGCCTTAACCCGGAATTAGAGTATATATTCCAATAGCGGTGGTGTGTAAATTAAGATATGCGTTTTGAGTTATATTGCGTGCCTGTTCTGTTGCGTCCGGAGTTTGCGGATTTCCGGTGACATGACCGGGTAGAAAAAGTGAAAACGGAAAAACCGGAGCGTCTGCGCCCGCGGGCTTATTTTCAGGAGTGTTTTTCATGGATGTTCTCATCGTCGACAACGAACCGGCCTTTGCCGAACTTCTGGCCGCAAGGCTGGAACTCCAGGGCTATAGCGCCCGATCAGCCGGGAGCGGTGAGGAAGCGCTGAAGAAGCTGAAGGAACGTCCCTGCGACGTGGCTCTTCTGGGCGTGCATCTTGTGGGCATGAGCGGACTCGAGCTGCTTTCCCGCATGCGCAGAAAATGGCCGCAGACTCCCTGCATCATGCTGACAGAGCCGGCACAGGCTGAGCAGGGAGCCGAAGCCATGCGGTTCGGGGCCTACGACTGGCTGGCCAAGCCGGTTTCCATGGCGTCTGTGGAATCGGCGCTGGAAAGAGCGCTCGGAAGGCAGAAGGCCGAACGCCAGCACGAACTGTACGCTGAGGCAGCGCGCATGCGCACCCTGGACAGGCTGACGAAGGGGGTTGCTCACGGCGTGAATAATCCTGTCAACATTATGGTCCAGGCTGCGGGGGATATCGGCGACATCCTGCAGGAGGAACCCGCCTGCCATCTGCCGGAAGCCACACTTGAAGAACTGAAGGACGCGGTGGAAACCATCAAACGGCAGAGCCGCAGGGTGAAATCCATGATGCAGAGCCTTCTCGTGCTCAGTCAGGGGACGGGACGCAGAAAGATGGGGATCCTGTTGCGCGATGTCGTGCGTGAGGTCATTGTCATCTTTCAGGAAAGGATGCGCGCGCAGGGGGTCAGGCCTCATGTAAAAACAGATAGTGCTATTCCTGTTTTTATGGGCGAGCCCTTCGGTCTCAGACAGGTGCTTCTGCATCTTGTCGAAAACGCTCTCGATGCCATGCCTCAGGGCGGTGTCCTCGGTCTTGCAACGATGCTCAGGGAAGCCCGTACGCCTGAGGAGCGTGCCATGATCGAACTTTCCGAGCTGGAGAACTCCGGTTATCCCGAAGGGGGAGAGATGAGAGCGGCCCCGAGATTCGTGGAAATCCGTGTCACTGATACGGGCCGCGGCGTGCCTGAGGAAATCCGCAGACAGATCTTCGCTCCGTTTTTCAGCACCAGCAGGGGAAAGAGCGGTATTGGCCATGGCCTGGCCGTCTGCCGCGGCCTGGTGCAGGAAATGGGCGGACGTATCTTTCTCGAGCGGGGTGATCCGGGCAGTACCGTGTTTACGGTGCGCCTGCCCTTTATTCCCTGCCGTCCGGAATCGGATGACTGAGTGCGGGAAGCTTTTCCCGGTTATTCATACTGCACGGTTTTTCAGCGGGATGATTCCGCTACTGAGCGCCGGAATTTTTGTACTGCGGTGAGTGTCCGTTGTGTGACTGGCTCCTCCGCAAAGGATGGATATCTCTGCCTGTGAAGGCTGAGGCCTCCTGCTGGCGCCGCCAAAAAAAATCCGGAAAACCAAGCCTGGAGATCTATACTTTTTTGCTAATGAAAAGTATGGAGTGGGAAAAGGGAATTTCAGGACTCAGAACGGCACAGCGGAGCCCGGCTTCTCTGTGGAGTCCTGCGCTTTTCGAGGACATGGCACGTATGTGGTTTCTCCCCGTGTCTGAGAAAAGATCAAAAAAAGGGGGCTGTTCTTCTTCTCTTCCGAAGAAGAACGCCCCGCTTTGTTTTTTGGGAGAATCCCGGGCTAACGGGCCTGGCTGGCACGCCTCGACGCGCAGTGCTGCCTGCGCCGTCCCTGAGGAATGGGCTGCAGGTGCGTCTTGCGCTGCGTGTGCCGCAGGTGAGTCTGGCGGCGCAGCGTATCACGGCGCAGGAGTTCCACGAGGACGGCGTCCTCGACTCCTGATTTCATTTCAACGCCGGGGATAATGTGATCCTGAAGAGCGATCATGATGCGCTGCACCTGTTCCCAGATGTCGAGCAGTTCATCATCCTTCATTCCACGTGCGTGTTCAGAGAAAGGAATGGTGTCGTCCAAAAAGGGTGAATCAGATCCCATACAGCGTGGCTCCTAGTCTGTTGCCTTGAGGAAGGTGAGCATCTCGGGCTGCTCAATGAGCAGGCTGGCGACAAGTTCATTGCCTTCCGGTCCGGGATGAATGTGATCCGTAAGGAGGGCTACATAACTTCTGCTCATGAGCGTGTCAAAGATGTTAACGCAGGGAATATTAAGCCTGCCGCAGATATCGGAAGCCAGAGCGGCGAAGCGGGAGAGGCATTCACGCGGCCCGTCGTCGAAAAGCGGCGGGGGGCAGATGAAAAGGGTGGGCGCAATGCCCTTGGCTTCGTTCAGAAGACCGGCAAGGTTTTCTGCCATGGCCTCGGGAGCGGTTCCCCTGAGCGCATCAACGGTGCCGGTGCAGAAGGCGAAACGGGAGCGAATGCCGGGCATAAGCCTGGCCTCGTATTCACGTTTGAAGCGATCCTGAATCTGCGCCATGGTCTGGCGTCTGGCGCCGAGATTATAGAACGTGGCCGGCGGAAATTCGTAAAGGCCTTTCTGGGCTCCCTTGAGGGCGAGCCTGCTCACGAATCCGCCAGGGGTAACGTTGTCATTGACTCCGAGCGTGACGGAGTCGCCGAAAAAGAACCACGTATCCGTATGATCGCGTCCCATATACTAATGCACTCCTCTTTCGACAGTGCCGTCCGGCATGAACTGGGCGGTTTTGGTGATATGCAGCGTCTGGGCGAGGGCGGTAAAGTCGCCGAGAGGCGCTAAAATGGCCCTGCAGATCAGCAGGGGTGACAGGTACCCCGTACCCCAGTCCCCGTCGAATGTCACCCCCGTTTCTCCGGGATTTCCCGGGAATACGATGTTTTGGACAAGGGGACGCACGTCGCAGGTCCGTTCGCCCTTCTTGGTTTCCCGGGTGAAGGGGAAAGCTGAAGCGTCCTGAAAAACCCTGAAGCAGCGCTCAAGTTCGTCCTGTCCGCCATCCAGTGTGACATGGAAGCGTTCGGAGACAGCCTGCATAGTCTTGTCCTTATAGGGAACGGGGACGGCCCTGTAGGCCAGAATGCCCCTGGGCAGGCAGGGAGCGAGTTCGTTAATGAGGCGCATGGCGGAAAGATTTTCGCGCAGTGTCACGGAAAACCATTCACAGGCGCTTTGCACGCCGACGGGGAGAGCCCGCCCGAAACTTATGAGGGGCAGGGGGTGGAAGCCCTGGGAAAAGGCCATGGGGATGTGGGCGCGGCGCAGGGCTCTGTCGAGCACTGCCTGCAGCTCAAGCTGGGAAAGCCAGCAGCTCTCGGCCATCTTTTCGTGCCAGATGCGGTAGCTTATGGCGCGGACGATGAGCTCCGGAGCGATCTGCGGCGGCTTCGAGGAAATTTCCCTGAGAACAATGCGCCCGTTTTCGTCTCTTTTCGGCTGGTTGGGCTGCTGGTCGCGCTGGGGGAAGACGAGGCGGTTGCATATTTTGTTTCCGTCCGTGTGCGGCAGGCGCGAGGGGATTTTTCCGCGATCGCAGGCGCCGCAGTTGTTGCAGGGATTGTAACGGCAGTCCAGGCTGACTTTGCCCTCATGGGCCCGTTTCCACTCCCTGAGCAGGAATTCTTCGCTGACGCCGCTTTCGAGGTGAGACCAAGGGAAGACACTGCCAGGTTCCTTTCCCCGTATGCATTCCTCCTCGTCGAAGCCGCACTCGGCAAGAGCCTCGCGCCAGGGCTCGAAGGAGAACTTGTCCATCCAGCTCGAAAAGATGGCCCCTTTGCGGAAGGCCTTTTCAACAACAGGTGCCATGGAGCGGCCGGCGCGGGAAAGAATGCCCTCGAGGTGGCTGACCTGGGGCTCGTGCCAGCGCATGGTGAGCCCCCGCTTGCCGCGGAAGAGGCTGTGCACGAGCTCGATGCGCCGCTTAATTTCAGGAAGGGGAATCTGATCAGCCCACTGGAAGGGCGTGAAAGGCTTGGGAACGAAGGGGGAGAGAGCGGCTGTGACAGCGAGCTTGGGGCGCCCGGGTCCGCCGGCGAGACGTACTTTTTCGCAGAGCTCATAAATGGCCCGCAGGTCGTCATCAGTTTCCGTGGGCAGTCCCACCATGAAATACAGCTTGACCTGCCTCCATCCGTATTCCAGAAGCTTCTGGACGTGCAGCATGATTTCCTCTTCCGTGATGCCTTTGTTGATGACATCGCGCAGACGCTGGCTGCCGGCTTCGGGGGCGAGCGTCATGCCAGTGCGGCGGATGGAGGACATGCGGTCCATGATGCTGTCGTCAATGGATCCCACGCGCAGGGAGGGCAGAGAAAGGGAAATCTGTTCCTCTGCGCAGCGGTCCAGCGTGGTCGAGCACAGCGTCCTGAGCGCCGAGTAGTCGCCCGCGCTCAGGGACAGAAAGCTGATTTCATCGAATCCGGTCTCGTCGAGGCACTGCTTCAGAAGTTTCGTGACTGTCTCCACGCTCCGTTCGCGGGCCGGCCTGTATACCACTCCGGCGTGACAGAAGCGGCAGAAGCGCGTGCAGCCGCGGGCGATTTCCAGGGAAAGCCTGTTGTGCACCGTGGCGATGGGGACGACCTGATTCGTGGGATAGAAGAGGCTGTCAAAATCAGCCACCACGCGTCTTGTGGGGTGGGCGGCTTCAGGAATGAGAGGTTCCATGCGGCCGTCACTGCCTTCCCTGTAGAGAGAGGGGACGTAGATGCCCGGTACGGCGCAGGCCGTGCGCAGAAAATCGGAGCGTGTGGTACCCTCCTGAAGGGCTTTTTCGAGGGCGTTCAGGAGATCCACCATAGTTTCCTCGCCATCTCCCAGGATCATGAGATCGAGGAATGGTGCCATGGGTTCTGCACTGAGGAGGGCACCGCCGCCGGCGATGACCAGAGGGCAGGCCTTCAAATCCTGCGGGCGCTCACTGGTGTGCAGGGGGATACCGCCGAGATCCAGCATGTTGAGGACGTCGGGATAGCAGAGTTCGTGTGTGATGGAAAAACCCACCAGGTTCATATCCTTCAAATCCGTGTCGGATTCGAGGGTGGCGAGGCGTGTGCCGGTTTCCCTGAGTATATCGCAGTCTTCCCTGTCAGGCTCGTAGCAGCGCTCGGCCCACCATGAGGGATGCCTGTTGATGATGCCGTAGATGATTTTCTGTCCGAGGTGGGACATGCCGACTTCATAGAGATCGGGAAAACAGAGCGCGGCGCGCACGGTGACGGCGGACGGATCCTTATGGACGGCACCCTGTTCAATGCCGGTGTAGCGGCTGGGCTGTCTGAGGCGGGGCAGGAGAGAACGCATTTCTTCGATATACCTGTGTGTTCGTGTTCAGAAATGAGGGAAAGGCCGGGGACACAAAAGGCGGCGCCATGGGCGCCGCCCCGGTTATGACGCTGCTGATGATCCGCTAGCTGATGAGGCCGGAACCGGAGGTGGAGCCGCCGGTGGCGCCGAAGTGAATCTTGCCGAGACCGTTGGCGACAGTGAGATTGGTGGTCACTTCGATGTACTTGTCCTGGAGCTCCTTCGGGGTATCGGAGAAGCGGTAAAGAATGAAGCGGCCTTCCATGACAGCGTGGAATTTGTTCTCAAAGGGGAATCCGTAAGGGGTGATCAGCATCTGCATGCCCTGCTGGGTGGGCACGTTCTGAAGCTGGGCGACGTCGGTGAGCTGATCTTTTTCAGCATCGTACTTGCCGAGGACGATCTCGCCCGAGACGAGCTTCATCATTCTGATATCATATGCAGCCATAATGTTCTCCTCAAAGGAATTTAGTGTGACTGTGAGTTAGCATAAGGATGTTCAAAGTCAAGGAAAGGCATGCCTCATCCTGAATCCAAAGTGCGGTTTGCTTGACAACGGGAGTCAGTGATTATTTAACGTGTAAATGCAGTAAATTTGCCGGGAATCCGGTTAAAAATGTCTGCAGGGGGGAGCGTACAGATTATGAGCAGCTATCCGACCGTAGATAAAAAGAAGCTGAATGAGCTGGAGACGAAACTGGGGTACCATTTCAGGAATGTGGAGCTCCTCGAACGAGCCCTGACACATACCTCGTACGCCAATGAGCAGGGACTCAACGCCGCACATAATGAAAGGCAGGAATTCCTTGGCGATGCCGTTATGGAACTCTGCGTTTCCGCCGAGCTTTTCAGACGGTTCCCCGACACGCGCGAAGGCGATCTGACACGCCTCAGGTCCAGCCTGGTGAGCACGCACAGTTTCGCCAACTTTGCCAGACAGACCGGCATAGACCGCCTTCTTTTCCTTGGACGCGGCGAGGAGGCCCAGGGCGGCAGAACACGGGATACCAATCTCAGTGACGTCTTCGAGGCCGTCATGGCTGCTATCTATCAGGACGGCGGATTTGAGGCCTGTCAGAAAACCGTTGCCCGCATTTTTGAGGGGCACTGGCCCAAAAGCCCCAATGATGCCCAGAAGGAACGTGATCACAAGACTGCCCTTCAGGAATGCGTGCAGCACAGATTTGGCGGCGAGAGGCCGTACTACACGCTGCAGGGCTCTGTCGGCCCGAGCCATGCCCGGGTCTTCACGTCAAGCGTCTTTCTTCCCGGAGGCAGGGAATTTACGGCGGAGGGCACCAGCGTGAAGAAGTCCGAGCAGAACGCGGCTGCGCTGGCCCTCGAGTGGCTTGCTTCTGTGGAAAACAGGGGCGGAGGGCAGGGCAGTGGAAAATAGGCCCTGTGCGGCGCCATTCAGTTTTCCAGGGGGGCAGGGTCAGAACCGCTGACCGTAAAACCGGATGTCAAAACCGGATTCGTCCGGGACAAGGGGAATGTTCCGGATCTTCAGACTGGTGACGCGGATGTACCAGTCCGTTGGCGGGTTCGATATAGCCCCGGCGAAACTGTCCACCCTGTTCTCGGGGCCCTGGACCTCCATGGCCACGGTGCCGTCGGGCATGTTCATAACCCAGCCCGTTACGCCATGTTCACGCGCGAGGCTCCTTGCGAAATAGCGGAAACCGACCCCCTGCACGCGTCCGTCTGCTACCATGGCGCGGCGTATGGCCTTTTCCCCGGAAAGCGCCGGTCCGGATGACATTTTTTTGTTTTTTGTTCTGAACAGCATTTTCCCCAACCTCCCGGAAAACGGGGATACGTGCGCATCATATTCCGGGGAGCGGGCTTTTGGAAGTGGAGCGCAGCCTGCTCTCCGGACGGGCAGGAAAATGGCGGAAAGGTGTAGGGCAGCAGCATAGGAAACTGCTCATCAGGGACGTTCGTAAGCGGAGCGGCTCTGCATGACTGAAGTTTGCGGGGACAGTCTCTTCTATAAGAAGGAGTCCCGTCTGCCTTGCGGATACAGGGTCGTCCTCTTCTCCGGTTTTCGTGTTCCCTCCGTCTGTATGCGGATGGAAGGGGGGCTTTTTTGGAGGAAGTCCCCGCATCCGGGGAGCCGTCAGCCTGAGCGCTCAGAGAGAGCTGACTCCGCAGGGACACCTCTTCCTGGCATTGTCCAAAGTATAGCCAGCTGGTTCAGGGCAATACGTATACATTGTTCAAAAAGTATCCAGCAGACCACACCCATCCATGACAGGATTTTTGTCACGCAGGCAGAAAGAAGTTTTTTGTGGCTGCCGCACCAGTATTTTGGGGAAAAATCCATTTTTATTTATTTTGTAACAGCCTATAATTAAAGACAGATACGGAGATGTCTCCGTATCCTGTGAGAGACTATTTATTAGTTGGCATGCAGTTTGCATAAAGCTAGGTGTGCCTGGCAAAGGCTCCGCCTGCCGGGCATTCAATCGGGAACAGGAGGTTGTTTCTATGTTTCCCACAAAAACGGTGGTTTTTATGTCTGCTTTTCTTATGGCCGCTCCGTTTGGCCTGAGTTCCTCAGCGGTGTCCGCGTATCCGGGTGAGGGCCTCATGGAGGGGGCCAGAGACATGCAGCAGGACATGAATCAGGCCAGGCGCGATTTCCGCGATCTGAAAGAGAACAACTCTGACCGTGGGAGCTATCGTGAAGACCGTGATATGCGCAGGCCTCCCCGCGACGGCATGCGCGATGGTGACCGCGATATGCGCAGGCCTCCCCGCGACGGCATGCGTGATGGTGACCGCGATATGCGCAGGCATGACAATGGCCGCCATGAGGGATGGAGCCGTGGCAGAGGGCATGACAGGGGAGATGACTAATCCGTCCTGCTGAGCCCGCGTTGAAGCGCGGAACTTTTATCAGACACAAGGATTGTGTTCTTCTTTACAAGAAGGAGGTTAAGGAAGTGGAGAGAACAAAATTTTTCCTTCCCTTCGTCCTGTCTATGGCTCTCGCAGGTTCGCTGGGTATGACCGGGTGTGTTCATCAGGGGCCGCCGCCAGACGACGCGGGGTATGCCCGTCCTCACCCCCCTGTCCCTGAGCCGCCGCGTCCGGCTCCTGCCGTACGTCCCGCTCCGAAACCGGCTCCTCCTGCAAGCGTTCGTCCCGCGCCCGAGCACAGGCCCCCGGCCGGGCAGAATGTAGTCCGGGAGAAAAAGCCCCCCAGGCCCCATAAAAACGGCAGTGCCGTCCGTCGCGATGACAAAAGGCCTGACGGACAGCCAGGCACAAGAGTGAAGAATCCTTAGAAAAACAGTTTTTGCGTGCCGGGAAATGGTCCCGGCGCGCATCAGGCTCACCATCAATTTCTCAAAGCGTAAAGGCAAAAAAATGAAATTGTCTCAGACAGCGTTTTCTTTCGTTTTGGCCGCAGCCCTTGTCGGAGGCGCCAGCTCAGTCTTTGCAGCTGATCGTTATGGCACCACTTCTCCGAGCTGGAATGTTCCCTGTGCGTGGATTTCAGGCGGCCAGTATGTCAACCGCGACGGCACACCGGTGAGACCCGGGTACCGCATGAATTATGGAATGAGGAATGGTGCCCCCTGCGGCTATTATTATCGGAGCGGCAGGGCCGCGTACCGTGGGGGATGCTGGGGAGGCTATGCCCAGGACTATGATGATCGGGATATCGGCCGCCGCGATGGCCGAGACGAATAACCTGAGTTTCAAACATCCAGTCACTGTGCTCGTTTTCTGAAAAGAAAAAATAAATTTATATAAAGGTAAACAATTATGAAAGCTTCCAGATTTGCCCTTCCTCTTGTTATGGCCCTCGCGCTTACTGCCGGCAGCGCCACTGTTTTTGCAGCCAGCCCGAATTCCGACCAGCCCCATGCCGGCATGCCCATGAATGGCTCGTCCAATATGCCGATGAACGGTATGATGGGCGGCTATGGTATGCCGATGAACGGGAATCCCAACATGCCGATGAATGGCATGATGGGCGGCTATGGTATGCCGATGAACGGGAATCCCAACATGCCGATGAATGGCATGATGGGCGGCTATGGTATGCCGATGAACGGGAATCCCAACATGCCGATGAATG